>Ga0209004_1000089_pt1 | contig 25624 bp, 19 predicted proteins | sample TexAe_RefH0_M1_FD_187948 | JGI IMG/M metagenome (GOLD analysis project Ga0209004, IMG submission 187948) | Forest soil microbial communities from Davy Crockett National Forest, Groveton, Texas, USA - Texas A ecozone_RefH0_M1 (SPAdes) (version 2) | ecosystem: Environmental > Terrestrial > Soil >... | reverse complement strand
CAGCTCTGCGTCCCATTTCTCGTCTCCTGAATCTTAGACGGATGGAACTGACAATAGTTTATCGAATTAATGACTCACAACACTAGGTAGTGTTCGGCAGTATCCATGCAGCCCTCCAACAAACCGGCATCACAGGCCTTGCTGAAAAGTGCAACCGCGCGTTCCTGGTCCTTCCCAACGCCATGGCCACCTTCGTACGCCTAGGCGAGAACTTTGCAGCCCAACGCGTTCTCCCCATCACAGGCGGCGGCGAGGAGTGGTATGGCTTCAGGAACATTTCCGGCCTTTATAAGGTCCATCGCTCTGGCGTATGCATCAGCTGCATTCCTTTGGGTGCTCGCGGCTGGCACTGCGGGCGGCGCAGTTCCACGCGTGAACACAAAATCCCCATTGTCCAGGCTTGCCGACGCTCGCACCGAGTTACGGAGCGCCGCGTATTGGGGGCTTTGGCCTGAGCGTGTCAGGACCGACTTGCGAATCGAGACGAAGAGGTCCTCGGCGGTGAACCGGGCGTCGGAGCGGGTCCGCATGGCCTCAAGAAATAGCGCAGCGAAGACCGAGTGACCCTCGGAGCCGGAGTCGGAGACGGGCTCGTCGCTACCGCTGGCCATGATGGTGCGGGAAGGTGCGCGCAGCATTCGGCGGATGTATGCCTTGTTGCCGTCCGAGGGCGAGAAGGTTGAGGCGTCGCGCGAAAGGTCGCCAGAGAAGCAACTGTCGCTGACGATGAGCACGTGGCGGACCACGAAGCTGCGGACCTCGGTAGTGATGTCGTCCGCGGAGATGTCGTGGGGGGTGTTGAGTGGGTCGGGATCGGCATCGACGGGAAGCCAATAGCCTTTGCTGGCTTCGCGGTCGAAAGAACCGTGGCCGGCATAGTAGATGAGCAGGTTATCGTTCTCCCCCAGGCTCTTGCGGAAGTGTGTCATGGCCCTGAGGATGTTGTCGCGGGTCGCGTCCTGATTGAGCAGTGTGGTCACCTGGAATCCATACTGTCTGTGCAGAAGATCTGCGACGGCTTGCGCGTCGTGCGCGGCTGTCTTGAGCGTGGGAAGCGGAGCGGGGTAATCGTTGATGCCAATGACCAGCGCGTAGTAGCCGCCGTTCGATTCCTGCTGGGCAGCGGTCTCAGTCAGCTCCAAGCCGCGCTGCGTCTGAGAGCGGAGTGCTGAAGCTCCGAGCGCAAGCAGACACACAGAGGCGGTGACCGCGCAAAAGAGCGTTAGCAGTGAATTGGCTAAGGCACACCCTTTCGCGCTTCGGTAGCTGTCCGTTTCAACTCCAGTGGCCATTGGGTACGGGTATATTACCGGAATTTTGGGTTGGTTGAGCGAAGATTGTTTTGGGTCCTTAGCGCCGCTCCACCACGCGTCACGTAACACTTGCTCCGGGGTCGATATTGCTCATCGAATTGTCAACCTTGAATGGACGAGATTTCGCAGTCTCGTGCGGATTATTTCAGATCACGGTTGGGTCGTCGGCGATCCTGACCCTGTCGATTTTGCACAAGAATTGGTAAGGTCACCATGGCCGGTTAACCAACCGCGACTCGAATATCAGTCTGCAGATTGCGCAGATTCGACCAGATCTATGGCATTGGAACCAATGGGAAAGAGATCGCGATCGGAAGCAGATGGAGGTATATTGGTTTGCGGGCGAAAGGCAAAACGAAAATTCCGGTTGATAGCAGGGAGCATCATGAAGATGCGAAGCAAATTGAGTGTGCTTCTCTGGGGAGTCTCTTGTGCGAGTTCGCTACTTCTCGGCTGTCATGGTTCGCGAGATCCCCAGAAGATCCCTGTCGTCGACTCATCGCCCCTCGCGGGAGTAGAAATCATTGTTCCCGGGGATGCTCGATTCGATCGTGAGGCCCGCCAGATTGTCGGCGCGAAATTGGAACTCGTAAAGACCCTTTCACCTCTTTTGATGTTGATCAAGAATAATAGCCAGCATACGATCGTCGCGTACGCTCCAGAATGGGATCTGAAACGGGGCAGCAAGGAAATATCATGGGTAGCCCTACGGACGTTTCCAATGGCAATATCGGGTCCGGAATGCGATGTTTCACATGACCGGTCTATTCGCCCCGGAGAAGAGTGGCTGGTGGGGATGGATATTGACTTCGGCACTCGCATCGACGACGCGGGCGGCGCGGATGTGGATTTTTCCGAGACGGCCAAATATCAAGCCGAGGACCTAGCGGGAGTGACCGCTGTAAAAGCCCACCTTGATGCTGTCATCTTTGATGACGGGACCATTATCGGCCCGGATCGTCATAACTTGCCGGAGAAGTTTGTCCCGAACGTCGAAGATCATCAGTCGCTCTACCACAGCATATTAGCCTCATTGCAGGCTGGCGAACCTGCCGAAAAACTCTACGACAGTCTTGAGGCAAAGAGGCGGCAGGAATTCGTCGAATCAACGAAAGGAAATTCCCTGCCGGAGCGCGGGCCCAATTTAATGATGGAAAAGTTGATTGCCGAACAGGATGTCTTGGGATCATGGCGCAACCACGGCAACAGTGATTCGTTAGAGCATTTTTTACAATGTCTCAGAGTGCCGCCATTTACCATCACGCGGAAAGACTAAGAAGACAAATCGTTCAGGATTCTGGTGCCGCAATTTTCAAAGCCCGGTCGGATGGTCGGCTACTCTTCCCCTTGCCGAATCTTCGCCCAGAACCTGCCTCCAGCGATTAGATTGCGGCGTGAGCCATGCGCTGGCGAAGTCTGACGCTTCCTCCGACGAATGCGAAAACAGGACTCCCAATCAGCAAAAGGAGTTGAAGCCACCGAGGCTCTCGATCCAAACCGAGAGTCCAAAGTGACACTCCTAGCGCAAGGCAAAGCAAACAAGAGAGCGTTCCATTTAGTCGTTCGTACCGTTTTGCGATCACGGCTGTAACGTACCCGCCCAACGCTGAGCAAATCAAGCCGACAAGCAAATCGGCAGAATAGAGCGGCACGTTCGCATGCATGGCGGCGGATAGCGCCTCTGACGCATGAGGGCCGACTCGCTGCGATGGATCGACCTTAGAAGCGAAATAGAGCGTGAATGGTATTCCGGCTAGGAGAGATGAGGCAACGTCCACTAATCCGCCGATGAGCACTCCTGCGATCGAGACTTTCATTAGGCCTATCATAGTTCAGACTGGCTGTCGGAGTGAGTCGTCGGCAAGGGGACCTTGAGGTCAAGAAATGGCCTCAAGTTCCAGATGGCCGGTCACTCGACCTGAAGCGCGATTCCATCGATGAGTGCCTCGGCGATGGTGCGCTCGCTGACCTCTTGGCGAACTTCGGAGATATATCCGTCCGCCTATTCAGTTCGCAATGCCTGAATTGGATCGATGCGCGATGCCCTCCACGCCGGGATCAAGCAGGCCAGCACTGCGACAGCCATCAGCATCGCCGCTGCGCCCGCAAACGCCGCCGGATCGAGCGGCCGCGTTCCGTAGAGCATGGACCGAAGCAGCTGCGTGACCAGGGCGCTGGCCGCGATGCCAAAGACCAGTCCGATAAGAACGGGACGCAGCCCCTCGAAGAGAACCAGCCGCAGGAGCTGGGATCGCTGCGCGCCTACGGCGATGCGAAGACCGATATCCGGCGTCCGCTGCGTGGTCAGGTAGGAGAGCACGCCATACATGCCCACCGCCGCCAAAAGAAGCGACAGGGCGGCGAAGGCCAACACCAGATCGGCCGCGAAACCCTGGCTGGCCGAGGTCTTGCCCAGAATCTGGTCCATGGTCAATGCGTTGTAGACGGGCAACTCCGGTTCGAGCGCCGAGATCTGTTTCTGGATGGGCATCGACATGGTCAGGGGGTCGGCGGAAGTGAACGCAACAATAGTCGCCTCCGAAGTACGATCGGGAATGCCCGACAGAATAGGGAAGTACATCGTGGGTTGAACCGGCTTGGTGATGTCAGAGACTGTATCTCCAACTTCACCGAGGATCTCGTAAACTTCCGGCTCGGTATCCCAGTCCACGCGGACATGCTTGCCGACCGGTTCGCCGCCCGCGAGGTACTGATCGACGAACGTCTTGCTCACAACAATGTAGTGATCGTTGCTGAGCCGCTCGTGTTCCGTGAAGACGCGGCCGCGCAGCAGTGGAATCTGCATCACGCTGAAGTACTGCGGATCGGCAGTGAAAATGACGGCTCCGTACTGAAGGCTGTAGCTGGGTGCGGGCCGCTCCAGGATGCTGAATACCCGGCCAAATGAGAAGCCCGCCCCCGGTGGAACGGAAACCAATCCCGCGCCGCGCACGCCAGGCAGGCGTCGCAGTCGCTCGAGCAACGCCTCGTGGAAGCGCACGACCTTTTCGCGCGTATCGTACTGGATTTCGGGCAGGCCGAATTTCATAGTGATCACGTGGTCGATGCGGCACCCGAGATCGGTTGTGCGTAGATGCAGGAAGCTCTTGAAGAGCAGGCCGGCCGAGATCAACAGGGCAACCGTAAGGGCGATTTCCACTGTCAGCATCGTCTTGCGCAGCCGCGCCCGGGAGGCGCTGCCGCCCATCGTTCGCGAGGAATCTCGCAGCCCGGAAAGCAGCCCTTTTCCGGTGGACGAAATTGCGGGAACAAGGCCGGCCAGGAGTGCCGCGGCTGCTACGAGCGCCAGCGTAAACGTGAGGACCCATCCATCGACATGCACGGACTCGGCGCGGGGTAGATTGCGCCAGTGCGCCGCGAGCCAGTAAGTGGAAGCCAGCGACAGCAGCAGGCCTAGTGCTCCGCCGGCCAGACAGATGAGCAAACTCTCTGTCGTCTGCTCGCAGATGAGAACAACACGGCTGCCGCCCAGCGCACCGCGCACCGCAACCTCCCTGCGCCGGGTAGCCGACCTCGCCACCAGCAGATTGGTGAGGTTCAGGCAGGCAATCAGGAGCATGCAGCCCACCGCGCCCAGCAGCACCAGCAGAGGCGTGCGCACATTCTTCGCGAGGTCGTCGATCATTGGCCGGGACCACACGTCTTCGGCTACAGGCTTCGACGCATTGGCGAGGTGGATCTGATACTGCAGCGCACTCACCTCGCGGGTCGCCGCCGCTGCGCTCACACCCGGCTTGAGTCGTGCCACCACCATGCTCTGGTGGTCGGCGTGCCCGTAGTCGCCCGGCGAGTACGAGAAGGTCTGCGCATACGGCAGCCAGAATTGAATCTTGGCATCGGGATACGTAAACCAGCTCGGCAGCACGCCAATGACTGTAGTTGGTTTCGTGTCCAGATGAACCTGCTTGCCGATGATCGACGGATCGCCGGCAAAGCGGCGCTGAAAGATGCTCCAGGTCAGCAGCACAACGGGCTGCCCTTCCGGCTGGTCTTCAGCGTCAGTAAAGGTCCGCCCCAAAACCGGCGACACGCCGAGCAGGGGAAAGAGATTGGCCGAACCTGCGGCGCTCTGCACAACTTCAGGTAGCTCACTCTGCACGCCGGAGATGATGCCTCCGTATGCGCGCATGGCGGCCATGTCTTCAAAGCCGTGGCTCTGCGCGCGCCAGTCGCGGTAGTCGCCGGCGGCGACGGTACTAAACCCATCCCCGCGTTCGTCGTGGCGAAAATGATCGTAGAGCATCACCAGCCTGCCGGGATCGCGAAACGGCAGGGGCCGCAGAAGCACAGCACGCACAATGGTGAACAGCGATGTGGTTGCGCCGATAGCGAGCGCCATCACGAGCACCGATACGATCGAGAAACTCGGCGAGCGCCACAACGTGCGCACGCCATATTTAAGGTTGCGCAGCAATCGCTCGAGCCAGTTCCAGGTCCACACGGCCCGCGTCTGCTCACGTATCACAGTAGGGTTTCCGAAAGCGCGCACGGCGGCAAAACGGGCCTCTTCCGCGGACAACCCGATCTCCTGTTGTTCCTCTTCTTCCAGTTCAAGGTCAGACTGGAGTTCTCGCGCCAGGTCCTCATCCCGATTCTTCCACTGCCACCATCGCATATCAGCTCTCCTCGGCCGCAGGCCACATCACGCGAGCCACCGCGTCCGCCATCTGCTTCCACTGCGATTCTTCGACCACAAGCTGCTTCTTGCCTCTATCCGTCAACCGGTAGTACTTGAACTCGCGGTTGCGGTCCGGCGCCGTCTCCCATTTGGACACCACCCACCCTCTCTTCTCCAGCCGATGCAAGGCGGGATAAAGAGAACCATGCTGCATCTGCAGAAATTCATTCGTGGCCCTCTGAATATGCTTGCCAATCTGATGTCCGTGCGCCGGCCCATACAGAAGCGTTTTCAGGATCATCATGTCCAGCGTTCCCTGCAGAACGGCACCGCGTTGCTTCGACTCTTTCGGCATGGAAGAGACTCTACCCTCAATAACGCCGATGGTAGTCATTCGACTATCGCTCAGTCAAGATACATGTTGTGAAATGCTGAGATGAGGCCAAATCACTAACGCAGCGTCCGCAAGGCGCAGAACAGCGGATTTTCAGCTTCTGCGAGCGGGTCGTCGCCGATGGAGAAACTGACAATCTTTTGAGTGCGCCGTGAAAAGGCGCTGGACAACAGTGGGTGTAAGTCCCACCCGGGAACTGGATCGCTCCACCCGGTAACAATCGGAGCAGTGGTGGAGCAATGAAGCCGCTGAAGCCTCCGGTGCAGAGGGTCTCATGGAGACCTGGTGAGCATGCAGGCCGTAACGAGAGTGAACGCTGAGCAGGCCTCGAAAATGTCAATGCAGGAGCTGACCTGGCTCAAAACAAGGGAAAGCCGATGCTGGTGAGGGAGTACGAGCGAATCAGTCTCACCAGTCCTGCCGGGGTAGTGGCGATGGCATGTATGCAACGGTGACCAGACGCAACACGGGAAGCCCCAAGTGGTGATTGCGGTCAAGGATCAACCGGAACCTCGCGAGAGACAGGCCGGGCCGTTTGGGGTGGCGGAGAGGCTCGCAGTACTGATGAAACCGGGTAATGCCGGTGGAGGGAAGGGGCCTCAGTTGTGAAGTAAACGCAAGAAGTGACGAAGAGGAGGGGATTGGCGATGAGCCTGGCAACCCCGGCAAGCGTTCAGAAGTTACAGACAGCGTTGCACGACAAAGCGAAGAGATCGCCTGACTTTCGTTTCTATGCGCTGTACGACAAGGTGTACCGAAGGGACGTGCTGAGTTTTGCCTACCAATGCTGCCGAGCCAACGGCGGAGCGGCAGGAGTAGACAATCAGACGTTCGAGGACATCGCGGCGTATGGCGTGGAGCGATGGTTGGACGAACTGACGCAAGAACTGAAGAATCGAACCTATCGACCACTTGCGGTGCGGCGGGTGTATATACCGAAGCCGGACGGCAAGAAGCAGCGGCCGTTGGGAGTGCCCGCCATCCGGGACCGATGTGTGATGATGGCGGCGGTACTGGTGCTCGACCCGATCTTCGAGGCCGATCTCCAGCCGGAACAGTACGCCTATCGGCGTGACCGCAGCGCGTTGGACGCAGTCAGTCAGGTTCACAGGCTGATCAACAGCGGACATGTAGAAGTCGTGGATGCAGACCTGACCGCTTATTTTGATACTCTTCCACACGCCGAACTTCTCAAGTCGGTGGCTCGCCGGGTTGTCGACCGAGCCATGCTTCATCTGATCAAGATGTGGCTGAAGGCTCCGGTTGAGGAAACGGATGAGCGCGGGAAGAAGCATCGCAATACGCGCAATCGGGACGAGGGCCGGGGATCGCCTCAAGGTTCTCCGATCAGCCCTCTGCTAAGCAATCTCTACATGCGCCGGTTCGTACTCGGGTGGAAGAAACTCGGACACGAACGGCGTCTGGGAGCGTACATCGTCAACTACGCAGACGACCTTGTGATCTGTTGTCAGGGCAAAGCGGAAGAAGCGCTGGCCGTGATGCGGAACATGATGAAGAAGCTGAAACTGACGGTGAACGAGTCCAAGACGCGTGTGGCCAGGCTGCCGGAAGATAGATTCGATTTTCTGGGTTATTCGTTCGGACGCTGCTACTCGACAAAGACTGGACGCGCCTATCTGGGCGCAGTTCCGGCCAAGAAGCGCGTGCAGCGCATCTCGAAGGCGATAAGCATCGAGACCCGACGAACAACGACGACCAGACGAGACTCGACAGATGTGGTCAGGAAGCTCAATCAGATGTTGAATGGGTGGGCGAACTACTTCTGTCTTGGATCGGTCAGCAGGGCCTATCGGGCGATCGATCAACACGCCCGCAGACGGCTGCGTTGGTGGCTGTGCCATAAACACAAGGTAGCGCGACCCGGAACCGGAAGGTTCCCGGATCGATGCCTGTACGGCTCCTACGGCTTAACAGAGCTTGGGAAACGTACCTACCGCTTCTCGTGGGCGAAATCGTGAACTTCCTCCGAGAGCCGGATGCGTTAATTGCGCACGTCCGGTTCGATGAGCGGGATGTGGAAACGGAGCACGGTCCGACTAATGAGGCACCGGCAGACGAAAGAGCCGGAAACAGCTAGGTCAGACCTAAACCACCGCGCCACATCTCGACTCTACCCTCAAAGCGACGGTTGGCGGTGACTCATCCGCCAGGCCAGAAAGCTCTCAGAGATCGAAACTCAACAAGTGCATTTGGGATTCTGTGTGTAAACCGAGATCGCGGGACTGAACGATCCACCAACAAACCACTTTCTGATAGCCTCGATGGAAAGCAAGGTCAGCTCCTATGGTCGGAGGCTTTGCATGTCCATTCTTTTTCAGGACTTTCGCTACACATTTCGCCAGCTTGCCAAATCCCCCGGCTTCGCCCTCATCGCCATACTCACACTCGCTCTCGGCATAGGCGCCAACACGGCTGTCTTCAGTACTCTCAATGCATTGCTCATCAAGCTGCTCCCCGTCCGTGACGCCGAACAGCTCTACGCTGTAAGGCTCCTCCACGGCGGCACGCAGCCCCCAAACACCGCTGGAACTGGCAACGGCCCAACATCTTTCTCCCTTCCCGTATTCCAAGCCTTGCGCAGCGAATCCCGCGTCTTCTCTGACCTGATCGCGCATATCCCACTGGGTCTCAGCCAGGTTCCAGTCCGCTACGGCAACACGCCGACAACCCGCCCGGGCGAAGAGGTCAGCGGCAACTTCTTCTCCGGCCTCGGCGTTCCAATGGCTGCCGGCATCGGCTTCAGTCCAGCCGACGAGCAACAGCACACAAGCAAAGTCGTCCTCAGCTACGGCTTCTGGACTACGGCCTTCTCGCGCGACCCCGCATCCATCGGTCAGACCCTATACGTCCGCAATGTCCCCCTTATCATCGTCGGCGTCACTGCGCCCGGCTTTATCGGCGTCGATCCCGGTGCTCCCGCGGATTTCTGGATTCCGCTCCAGACCCGTCCCGAGCTGAATGCGTGGGGTTTTGCCCCCGACGAAGGAATGCTCTACAACTTCCCCAAATGGTGGGCAGTGCCCTTGGTCGCCCGCCTCGCGCCCGGCGTCTCTCCGGACCAGGCGTCGCGCGCCGTCCAAGGCGTATTCTGGCAAACCGCAACCGCGCCACTGGGCAAGCTCGATTTCAAACAGTGGCCTGCCTCCCTCGGCTTTACGCCGATCCGCGGCATCGCTGACTACGTCCGTTCCTACCGCGAGCCGATCGAGCTCATGATGGCGCTGGTCGGCCTCGTGCTGCTCATTGCCTGCACCAACGTAGCCCTTCTCATCCTTGCCCGCTGTGCAGCGCGCCGGCGCGAGTTCGCCATTCGCATCGCCACCGGCGCAAGCTCAACACGCATCCTGCGCCAGCTCGCATTCGACAGCTTCACCATCGTCGTTGCAGGTGCGGGCCTGGGTTGGCTGCTCGCCATCGCTGCAACGCGCCTGCTTGCTTACTGGGCGCGAATCGATGCCGGCCTTGCTCCCGATCGCCATGTCCTCTGGTTCACCCTCGGAGTTGCGTCGGTCGTCGCTGTCGCTTTTTCGTTCGCCCCCTATTCGCAAACCCTGCACATCAGTCCCGATCAGGCCCTCAGGTCCACCAGTCAGACGGCAAGCCCGAACCGCCATCACACGCGTGTTGGGAATCTCGTCATAGCCTTCCAGATCGCCATGTGCTTTATCCTCCTCGTAGCCGCGGGACTCACCATTCGTTCGCTCCTCAACTACGAACACATCGACCTCGGCATGCGGGCGGACCAACTCCTCATTTTCGACTTGGAACCGCAAGGACTTACCGGCCGCGTTCAGAGCTGGTCATATTACAACCGTCTCATAGATCGCCTTCGCGTGGTGCCCGGAGTCTCATCGTTATCCCCAGTTGTGTGGCGTCCGGGCTCGGGATGGCTAAAGAGCAGCGGAGCCAATCTCGACGGATCGGTTCTCCTCGATAGCTCCGGCAGACATGCGGAAATCTCCTTTAACTTCATCGGCGCGAATTTCTTCCATACCATTGGTGTTCCCATGCTTCAGGGCCGCGAATTTGATTCCACCGACACGCCGTCCAGCAGGCAGGTGGCCGTCGTCAACCAGACCTTCGCCAGGCGCTATCTACCCAACGGCGCGTTAGGGCACATCGTCGACAACGCCGAAATCGTCGGCGTTGTGCGCGACAGCAAATACAAGTTCGCCGCCGAAACTGATCGGCCAACAGTCTATTACTCGGTTGCCAAGTCGGGCATGGAAGGCCAGATCACGTTTGAGGTCCACACCTCCATGCCGCCGCTCTCGCTGCTGCCCGATATTCGCAATGCTCTCCACGAGATCGATCCTAATCTCGCTCTCCAGAAGCCCATGACACAGGCTGCGCAATTCGAGCAATCCTACACCACACCCATGCTTTTCGCTCGTCTCGCGATAGCTTTCGGCGTGCTCGCTGTCGTACTCGTAGCTACTGGCCTCTATGGCACTCTCACTTATCGGCTCCAGCGCCGACGGAGCGAGATTGGGATACGCATGGCTTTGGGGGCGATGCGGAAGGACGTGCTTCAAATGATCTTCGGAGAGAGCATGCGGATTGCTGCCACGGGCTTCGGCCTCGGACTGCCGCTTTCGTTGATAGTTGCGCACCTTTTACGATCACAGCTCTACCAGCTGAATGCATTCGACGCCAGGAGTTTCATAGCCTCCTTGATGATCACTCTCCTTCTATCAATCGGATCGGCACTTTTCCCCGCCTACCGCGCAGCTCAAATCAACCCGATGGACACGATTCGAAGCGAGTAGCCCAGTCGCCGGTCACCCAGATGGTTGAAACGCACCGTCCCCCCGAGCCGCTAATCGCAAAAGTTGTCACCTCAAGGCTAGTTGACACGCGAACGCAGGATGGACTACTCTCCTATTGCGCATAGGGGAGATGATGAATAAGTCTGTCGATTTGCTTCAAGGCACTCTGGAGATATTGATCCTCAAAGCCGTGTCGCTTGGTCCGCTCCATGGCTACGGGATACTGATGAGAATCCAGCAGATATCTGACGGACGACTGCAGATTCCTCAAGGCTCTTTCTATATTGCTCTCTATCGAATCGAGCATAAGGGGTGGTTGAAAGGAGAGTGGGGGGAATCGGAGAACAATCGACGAGCGAAGTTCTACCGCCTCACTGCTGCAGGGCGCCGTCAGCTAGAGTCGGAGACCAAAAAGTGGTCTGAGATGACCGATGTGGTCCAAGGAATACTTAGTGCGACACCGGAGCAGATATGATTCCTCTCTCCACGCTGGGCTCTTGGTGGAATGCTCTCTTTCATCGGACTCGCGTCGATGACGATGTCGAAACTGAGCTGCGATTTCACATAGACGCCCACGCTCAACAGCTCGTTGATTCGGGGATTCCTCAAGCGGACGCAGAACGGATATCAAGGGTCGAGTTCGGTCGCGCAGACGTACAGAAGGAAAAATACCGCGAGGCGATCGGTCTGCGCCCGCTAGAAGAAATAGGAGGAGACGTACGGTATGGACTACATTCGCTCTACCGAAAAAGGGGGAGTTCGCTCGTTGCAATACTTTCCCTGGCTCTAGGGATAGGTGCAACCACCGCCATCTTCAGCCTAATCTGGGCTACTCTCCTTCATCCCTTTCCTTATGCAGATGCTGATCGAATCGTTAACACAAACCTCGTAGATGAAGCGCAGTCGGCAACTCCGCTTCCATTTGCGATTGAACCCGCGGAGTTTGATTCCCTTCAGAAAGCCCACTCAATTGAAAGCGTCCTTGGGTTTTTCCTCAATGGACTCACTGAGACAGGCACAGACATACCTCAGGATGTGCAGGCTGCATACGTTACCGGCAACATGTCAAGCTTCCTTGGTGTGTCACCCAGGTTGGGCCGCAGCATTCAGCCTTTTGATGCACCGGACGGCCAACCGTCATCGAATGTAGTTGTGTTGTCGTATAAATTCTGGGAACAAAGATACAACGGCGACCCAAAGATAGTTGGCAAGCTTTTACAACTAAACCACAGCAACTACACAATCATTGGCGTGATGCCTCGACGCTTCACGTTCACAGAATCCATCGGCAACGCTGATGTGTATATTCCCTGGGGGTCAAACCGCTCGCCCGACTTGATCCCATGGATCAAACTGAGGCGCGGAATAGGGCTCGCCACCGCGAACGCGGAACTTCAGTCGCTTCTGATTCAGTTTAGACGTGAGACGCCATATCTCTTTCCGCCGTCTAGCAAGCTGAGAGTTGAGCCGATCATCGCACCTTACGTGCAGCGCAACGCCGGTACGCTACTTCTCCTATTTGGATCGGTCGTTTTGCTCTTACTCATCGGCTGCGTCAACTGTTCTATCCTACTCCTTGCTCGCGGAGAAGCTCGTAAGCACGAACTCGCCATTCGCACCGCTATCGGAGGAAGCCGCTTTAGGATAGTGCGGCAGCTCTTCATCGAATCGCTCGTTATTTCCGCGGCGGGAGCGGCGATCGGGGTAGCTCTTTCTTTCTGGCTGGCGCGGCTTCCACTACAGCTCATGCCTCAGGCGTTTCCTCAAGAATCAGCGATTACTATTAATCTTCCCGTACTTCTCTTCTCTATCGGGCTCGTGTTCTTTACATCCCTGGTATTCGGCCTGTACCCAGCCCTGCGCCTCTCGCGGCCAAATCTTTCGCAAGTAATCCAGAGCACTTCGCGTACGACGGTTACACAATCCAACAGGTTCACGCTGAATGTCCTGATCGGCCTCCAGATTACCTTGACTTTCTTGCTGCTCGGGGCAGCGGCGACTTCGATAGCAGCCTTCTTGAAGATTACTTCTACTCAGCTTGGCTACGACCCCCGCAACGTTTTGATCGTAGGTCTTCCACTCAAGCGCGAGATGAACCCAAACTGGGGAGCGCGAGCCTCCTATATAAGTCGGGTGCGTGAAGCAATATCCGGACTGCCGGGTGTAGTTTCAGTTGCCGTATCGCAGCGAGACATTCCACCTGGTCCATCGCTAGGTCCAATCGGGCTACAGGTGTCGTTCGAGATTTCCGGTTCACGCTCACAGCAGGTACAGCTCGCCGCCATCTCGCTTGTGAGCCCCGAATACTTTTCAACACTGAAGATTCCCTTACTCAAGGGAAGGCTGTGGGATCAGTCAGAGAATCAACGTGGAGACTTCGTAGCGGTAGTCAACCAAACGCTCGCTCAACGCTACTGGCCCATCGGAGATGCCATCGGACATCAGATTCGTATTGACTCGCTTACGAACGATCAAGCTCCCTTAGTTGCCGCCTCTCCTCAAAGCCGTCAACAACGGGAAATTATCGGAGTCGTCGCCGATTCTCGGAATGATGGTCTGGACCATCCGCCGGCTCCGGCTATTTATGTTCCCTATACGGCATTGATGGAAGACTACACTCAGCTAATTGTCCATACCGCGAATCAGCCTCTCGCATCAATCAAGACGATACAAGCCGCTCTCCATTCGGCGAACTCCGAGCAAAGGATGATCGTCGTTGCTGATGATCTCGAAGCGAGTCTCCCACGCCAGCCGATATGGGCTCTGCATCGAGTATTTACCGTTCTTTTCTCATTCTTCGCATTCCTCGCCTTAGCGCTTGCTTTGGTTGGCTTAGCCAGCACCCTTGCCTTCGCCGTTGCCCAACGGACCAGAGAGCTTGGCATCCGAATGGCATTAGGTGCTCAGCGATCACATATCCTGTGGATCGTTCTACAGACAACACTCTCCGCCGTGAGCGGAGGTATCATCGTTGGTCTTACGCTGAATCTCTTCACGGAAAGGTTGCTTCGGCATTGGATGCCTGACAGCATGTCTAGCCCGTGGATGCTCGCTATGGTTACGCTAGTTTTCTTGCTCTGCGCAACGATCACCTGTTTCCCACCTGTGAGGCGAGCAACCAATGTTGATCCTAGACAAACCCTGCGCTGCGAATGACGGAGAATTCTCAGTCTTAGACAAGGGCGGACCAGACTCGCCTGAGGGGTCTTCAGAAGACGGCAGGGCACTCACTTTGCCGTTGATGGGAAGTCTGATTTGTACCGGAGTCGTAGTCAGTCTTTTCCCGCTCCCGCAACGTGAATCACTTAGTCTGCCTCAGGCTGTGGCGTTTGCAATTGTCTATATGGGGACAGCAGCCTGCGTTCATTTGGTTGTTGTCTCATTAATTTGCCGCGCCTTCCGCGAACACCTGAGATATCCGCCATTGTTGTTGATAGCTGAAATCTGGGGTTGTGCTGGCTGGCTGCTTTTCCTCGCCCTGTTGATGAAAGAGCGGTCGCCTTGGGTGTGCGCGGCGGCGCCACTAACGATCTGGAGTTCTGTTGGGTTCCTGAAAGCCAGGGCTGATCGACAAGACACTGCCAAAGATGAGGCTCTCGGGGACCCCAAGCGTCCGGAACTCTTCTCCCTTGAGGAAGGTTCGTCAGCATTGCGGGCGTTGTTGCCAACCGCGATGATCGCTGTTGCGGGACAACTTGGTATCGTCGCTCTCCTCGCACAACGAATGTGGATAGCGGGGGTTCTTTTTGCGACAGGCGCGGCAATGTTCGTGTGGCGTGCTCCGTTGAAGCGCGGCGATTGTCCTAATCCAGATCCGCGAAAGATATTCCGCTCTTCTGCGATGTTTTCGCTGATCATCATCGCGCTATTGGGGCTAACACTGCTGCCATTCCTCAAGAAAGGCTATCGAGTGAATGGGCTCGAAAACCTACTCGGCATCCGGCGAACTGCATTGGTACGGCCCGAAAGTGTAAGACATGAGCGCTCTCCCGCAGCAGGGTACCCCGGCATCGTCCTGGTCACGCCACCGAAGCCACATCACGATATTGTTGCTCCGACCAGCGCTGATCCGCTGCACTGGACAGGAACTCTTACAAAGCCCCTTGTGATTCAATTTGACGGAGCTTACTGGTACTTTCAGATTCCTGATACGCGTCCAGGCCCGGATGCGCGAATTCGGCGAGGAGATCCCCTCACGACGAGCATCCGTTCCACGAATCGGATTCCGATAATGATGGAGGCTCACCAGACTTTGACCTCTTCTATCAATATTCATTGCTGCAGGGCGCTAAAACTCAACCTGGTGAACGCGGATAACCAAGCGGGAAGAATCGCTGTTGAAATCCTGCTAGTCGATTCGGCTGCAAAGCCAATTTCGTTGGTATCGCTCGGTAGTATTGTCATTCCTTCGAGCAAGACCCAATCTATCTCCTTCGAACGTCCTCCTACAGATGAAGCGCTGACGTTCCATTTCCCATCGGGGTTCATGGCGCGAAGTTCAATGAGATTACGGTGATAATCAGGCCGGATTGGGACCGAGACTTTGCAGGCTCGAAAGTGTCAATTCGGAACTTTGAACTGCTTCCATAAAGACATGCTTGTCTAGGCGTGAGAACCTCGGAGGCCGTCGCTTTGCTTGGGCATTCGTCAATGTGAGATGTGAACTGTTTCCAGCACGCCAAGTCACTCATTCACCCTCGTCAAAGCGTGTGAGTTCGCTCATCTAAATTGGCCCACCTGTACAAGCCCGGATGTAAGGATTCGGGGATGGACAGGAGGCACAAGGTGGAACTTTTCGAAGTGATCCGGCGGGGGTATGCGGCCGGAGAGACGATTCAGGGATTATCCAGGAAGCATGGCGTGCACCGGCGGATGGTGCGGCAAGCGATCGGCAGCGCGATCCCTCCGGAGCGAAAATCGGTTGTAAAGGAAGCTCCCCGCCTCGGTCCGGTCAAGGAACTGATCGACGGCATCCTCGCGGTGGACGTTCAAGCACCGCGCAAGCAGCGTCATACCGCTCATCGGATCTGGATGCGCCTATGCCGTGAGCATCCGGATCATCCCGTCGGGGAAGCTACGGTGCGGCGTTATGTGCGGCAGCGGAAGCGAGAGCTGGGGCTCAGCGGTCGGGAAGTGTTCGTGCCGCAGAGCTACAAGTTGGGCCAGGAAGCTCAGGTGGATTGGTTTGAGGGCATGGCCATGGTGGGCGGCGAAGTGCGCAAGCTGCAGTTCTTCGCTATGCGCAGCATGGGCAGTGGCGACGCCTTCCATCGCGCCTATCCCCACGCCACCCAGCAAGCTCTGCTTGAGGCCCACGAGCATGCGTTCAACTACTTTGGAGGTGTTTTCAAGACCCTGCGGTACGACAACATGACCTCGGTGGTGAAGAAGATTCTGCGCGGATATCAGCGTGTAGAGACGGAACGGATCATAGCGTTCCGATCGCACTGGGGCTACCAGAGCGAGTACTGCAACCCGGCCAGTGGCAACGAAAAGGGCGGCGTAGAGGGAGAGTTGGGCTGGTTCCGGCGCAACTGGCTGGTGCCGGTGCCGGAGGCCAGTGCGTTAGACACCCTGAACGAACATATCCTGGATGCCTGCCTGGAGAGCCGAAGCCGCACCATCATTGGCCGAGGCATGACAGTGGGTCAGGCCAGTGAACTGGAACGCGAGCATTTGTCGCCGCTGGCCGAAGAAGGTTTTCCGATTCATGAGTCGCTGTACCCGCTGCTGGTGGACGGCAAGGGCCGCGTGAAGGTGAAGACCAACTGGTACTCGACGCCGCTCTGGCCAGGGCTTCGGGCATCAGCAGTGGTTGGTCCGTTAACCGTAGAGATCATGCACGACAACAAGGTGACTGCACGGCACCCGCGATGCTACGGGCGCGGCCACGAGATCCTTGATCTCGAACACTACCTGGATGTGCTGGAACGGAAGCCGGGAGCCATGAAGGGTTCGACGCCTCTGGAACAGTGGCGTCGAGCTGGCCGCTGGCCCGCTTGCCTGGATGCCATCTGGCGACAGCTTGAGCAGCGTCATGGCAAGGGCAAGGGAACCCGCGAGATGATTGCCCTGGTCCGTGCCGGCTCTTCCGATGGATGGGACAAGCTCATCGTCGCCGTGGAAGAGGCTTTGCGCCTGGGGATCAGCGATTCAGCCGCGGTGATGCATCTGCTGCGTATGCCCGATCCGGAGCAACGACGCCAGCATGCAGTGGCTCTGGCCGAAGAACTGCTTCAGTTCGAACGCCCCATGCCGGTGATGGATAACTACGACCTGTTGTTGGCCAACACTACGGGGGCCATCCATTGAAAATCCAGACACATGCCTTGGAATACGCCAGTGTGCTTCAGTACTGCAAATCGGTCCGGCTGCCTACTGTCGCCGCCAACTTCGTGCCGCTTGCCGAACAGGCAGTGAAGGAAGATCACAGCCACATTCGATATCTCGAAGCACTGTTGGCCATCGAGTCCGAAGAGCGCGACCGGCATGCAATCGATAACCGCATACGCGATGCGCAACTGCCGCGATTGAAAACGCTCGAAGAGTTCGACTTTGCGCAGGCGCAGCAGATTTCGGCGCCGCGTATCCGTGAGTTGGCAGAAGGCGGCTATATCGATCGAAAAGAACCCGTCGTGCTAATCGGCGACAGCGGCACAGGAAAGACTCACCTCGCCACCGGTCTGTGCCTGGCCGCATGTCGACAGAAGCGGCGCGTCCGCTTCACCACGGCAGCAGCGTTGGTGAACGAACTGGTCGAAGCCAAGCAGAACAACCAGGTCCGCAAGCTGATGATGCGATGGCAGAAGTACGAACTGATTGTTCTCGATGAGGTCGGATACGTTCCGCTGGCTGACATCGGCGCGGAGTTTCTCTTTCAGGTGATCTCCGACAGAGCTGAGCGAGCGGCGATTATAGTCACTACGAATTTACCGTTTTCCGAATGGACAACCGTGTTTCCGAATCCCCGCCTCTGCAAGGCGCTGCTGGACCGGATCACGGACCGAGCCCACATCATCGATACCGGAACAGAGTCATTTCGTTTCCGCCGAACCCTGGAAAGGAGCAAAAAACGATGATGGGAAAATCGCGCGCGCAAAAAACAAGGCCGTGGAAATGACGGCCTGTGGAAAGCATGGGAAAACGATAAAACTGTTCTCCCACCCTTCCCCCAGCCCTTGGAAATCGCTGCGGCGATTCCCACATTACCACCGCCACGACTACGACGGGGCATCAATAGCTCTCAAACTCGAAAAACCAAAACCAGAGGAATGATGCACAATATCACTACCCAGGTGGGCCAAATCAGATGATCAAAGTGGGCCACGCCGGAATAGCGAACTCAGCGTGAGCGATCGCAGATCTTCTGCTTCGATGGTGAGTGGTCGGCAACTCGGACCTTTGATAAATCTTCGGTGCGCCAGGCTAAGCCCGGCGCTTTCAGCGGGTGAGATTCCCGTCCCGGCAAGGGGAAGAGCCGCCCCACCGGGAATCGAGTCTTGGGCTCATTGAGGTAACGAGATGAGTTAAGCGTAGACAGAGCGATGTCCAGGCCGTAACGCAAGTGAAGCGATTGAGCCTCGTGAGTCATTCATCCGGGGGCCGACAGAGTCGAAATTCTGGAAGGCTATAGTAGGCGACCGTCAGTGGCGAGGGCGCTGGAGACTCCGGCGGGGTCGGAGAGCACGGCATGGGCAGAAAAGGAAGCGTCATGGCATCTGGGAGATCCACCGCCGTCTTGGTCCGCAACAAGGGCCGAGTATGTCAACCGAATGGACCAACCTGAGGGAGACAAAAGCGACGGTGGAAGTCGGGGCTCGCTTATAGTACTTCGAGCGCGGGAAAGCCGCGTACATGGGGAAGAGGCGAGACAGGTTGAGTTGCCGGTTCAGGGAAACATTCCCTGCACTCAGAGGTAGGAAACGAATGTCCACACAACTGGATCGGATCACGAACAAGGCAAGGTCACAACCGAAGCTGCGTTTCACTTCGCTGGCGCATCTGCTCACTCCGGAGTTTCTCATCGAAACCTGGAAGCAGATAAATCGTCGGGGTGCGAGTGGCGTCGATGGAGAAACAGCAAAGGAATTTGAACGAGACTTGGATACACGCGTTCAAGAGCTATGCCAACGATTGAAGGGACCTATAAGGCTCCACCGGTACGTCGAGTGGAGATTCCAAAAGGCCCCGGCAAGGAAGGGACTCGGCCGCTCGGAATTCCGACTGTCGAAGACCGTCTATTGCAGCGATCGGTGGCGCGGATTTTGGAAGCGACATTCGAGGCGGATTTTCTGGAATGCTCGTATGGATTTCGGCCTGGACGCAATCCTCACTGTGCCCTGCGGGCACTGCGGAAGATCATCGTCACGAAGAAGGTTGGCAACTTATTCGAGGCGGACATCCGGGGCTACTTTAATCACATCCAGCATGACTGGCTGCAGAAGATGGTTGCTTATCGGATTGCAGACCCGCTCATCTTGCGCCTCATTGGCAAGTGGCTGAAGGCGGGGTACATGGTGGAAGGAGTCGTTCTGCGAAGCGAAGAAGGGTCGCCACAAGGCGGGCCAATCAGCCCGATCTTATCCAATATCTACCTGCACTTTGTTCTTGATCTCTGGTTCGAAAAGAAGATCAAGCCGAGCTGCCAGGGAGAGGCGTACCTGACAAGATTCGCTGATGATTTCGTGGCGAATTTCCAGTACCGGCGCGATGCCGAAGAGTTCCAACTGAACTTGAAGGATCGCTTCAGAAAATTCGGCTTGGAGTTGGCAGAAGAAAAGACGCGGATCATGCGCTTCGGGCGATTTGCCCGGGAGAAGCTTGGGACGACCGGTCAAAAGCCGGACACGTTCGACTTCCTTGGCTTCACGCATATATGTGGCACGGATCGAGGTGGCAAATTTGCCTTGGTGCGGGTCCCATCTCTGAAAAGCCGCCGAAAGTTCTTAGCCAAGTCCAAAGAATGGCTCAGACAGTATAGACATGGGACGCGGGAGGATCAGCAAAAGCAACTGACACTGATGCTGCGCGGCTTTTACCAGTATTTCGGGTTGCACCACTGCAGTCCAAAGCTTAGAGATGTACGGCTCGAAGTAGTGCGTCAATGGGTCCACATCCTACGGCGGCGGAGTCAGCGGCATCGCCTGCACTGGTCCTGTCTTCTGAGACAACCATGGTTCGAACTACCCTATGCAGTTGCAGTACTTCATCCGACGGTTTGACAGACCTCCCGTGAGTGCAACCTGGGGAGCCCGTTGCGGGAATTCCGCACGGCGGGTTCTACGAGGGGGGACGAGCACAAGAGGCGCACAGTCTCAAGACTTGTCCCTACCCACCCCCGCGCCCCTTGATGAACCTCTAGTTCATGATTCCGGTTTCGAGTCTTCCTCAGGCCAGAGCGGCTTCTGGACTGCCCGCAATCCCTCGTACCGGAGATCTGCCACCTTTTGCGTCCATGAGGCGACGCTACGCTGGGCCCGAACAAGGCGCTTTTGCGCCTGCAACAGCTTTCGCTCGGCATGGCGCAGTCGCTTGCGCTGGGATCGGTCAGAAATATGGTTGATTGACATGCCTAAAGCGAGTCTGCAGTTTCAGAATATCGTGTATATATGCTCATCTGCCTGACCGTGTTCGCTGATGCTTCCTTTGACCATAGGAGCGGCATCGCGGCGTCTGCTGGCTGGTTTAGGGCGGATGGGCGCGTTCACAAAATATCCAAGGTCATAGGATGGTGCAACCTCCTTTTTTGCGGTTATTCAAATCCGATCTGCGTTTCGGAGCGAGTTACAGCCTTCGGAGCGATAAAACACAGGCGGCATCTGAACAACCCACTCCCATTGCTCACTCGCCAAATCGCCCTTACGCTAGTCTTTGAGTGCGTTCCAAGCCGTGAAGGCAAGGCGGAGTCTTGGTGCATCACAGGTATTGCAGTACTCTTAAGGACCCGTTCTCGATCCATTTCATACTCTTTGCACCTCGTTGCCCTCAGCTTCTACCTGAATCTCGTCGTGGTGTTCTCCGGTAGCTTGCCGCTTTCTTGGCTCCCATCCGGCGGAAGGCATTGGCACGGCACTTGTGCTCGGGCACAGAATGCTGTTTCTTTCCAGCGACAATCGTTGTCTTCATTGGGAGCGTGCTGTCGCCACACTTGAAACACTGAACCGTGCCTGTAGGTTCATCCGGGCCGTACACGATCTGCCCACTCCCTTCGCAGGGAACCATCTTGGGTTGCGTCATGGTGATACCTCCACCGGCCGGAGTGAATCACAGGTATTACGGTATGTCTACACCAGTCTTCGAGCGTGAGCGCATATCGCAACAAACGCTGTATACGGCTCTTGGTTGTCTGAGCGCACAGTCGCCGGTCTGGGGCGTGCGAAGGCTCAGGGCCGGGTCGGTGGCCGTCCAAAGGCCGAGGATGCTGAGCCGAAGCTGGTGACCAAGATCGAGCGGCTCCGGTCACAGGGGCACAGCATCCGAGCCATTGGTGCGGAGGTTGGGAAGTCACCGAATACTGTCCTCCGACTCTTGAATTCCGATCAGGTCGTAAGGTGACACCACGGAAGCAAATGCAGAAGAGGTCTCGAATTGTTTTGACAAGGAGGACGGCGAAGTGTTCAAGGAGAAAGAAGACCTGGTGCTGTACATATTGCAGAACTACCCAGAGGTTACAGACTCCAGAATCGATACGAAGCATTGGGATTTGGCTTGCGGAACCTGCAAGGTGACTCGCGGCTTCCAACTGACTCGACGTTCCGTCAACGGCACTACAGACGGGTACGGCAACTTCAGTCGAGATTTTGCGGCTCCGATTACATATGATTTTCGGTGCCCGGTTTGCGCTGAGTTTAAGCAATGGATAGTCTATGACCTCTCCTTGCCGGATAAAGGTGGCAAGCTGAGAACCCACCATTTCCGAGTCACGTCGGTGCCAAGCGAAGGGTTGGAGGAAATCGCAGAGCTGCCGGAAGACCCGCCACAGCTGCGAACAGCCTATAAGCAAGCCATCCGGGCGATGGACGCGAATGCGAATATAGCAGCGGCGGCGATGTTCCGCAGGGCGTTGCAGATTATCACTCGTGACTTGCTAGGAGCAAAACCCGGAAATCTTGCAAACGAACTCAATCAAGTTGTCGGAACTTCATTCAACGGCGAGACTGTGACGAAGAACTTCGTCGAGATTGGATACATCATCAAGGAAGCAGGCAATCAGGGAGCACATCCAGATAAAGACCCTGACTTGCTCGACTTTACCGCTGAAGATGCGGATGATCTGCAAGCAGTGTTTATGGAATTGGTGAGCGAACTTTTCATTGTTCCCGCTGCAATTCAGAAGGCCAAGCAGGATTTTATGGCAACGCGAAAGATCACTCCAAAGCCATGAAATCCGAGCGCACAAGCTGTGTTCAATACCTGAGTGGGATGTAAGAGAGACGGATGAAGTCCAAAGGATTCAAGATGCTGAGTAGCTGATTCTGCGTAGAACTGAAATACTGACGCAGTGAACCAGCGTCTTCAGGTGGCTTAGCAAGGTGTTCCAACTGGAACTCTCTTGGGACGCCAAACGAGAAGACCAGCACCCTGAACACCAAAGAGAAGGAACCTCGCTGGCGAAGAAGGCCGGCGTGTACAAAAAGCGGAAACCATTCGCTCACGGCAGTGCAGGTCGCAGAGATTCGCAAGCGGGTCAGAGCGGGAGAGAAGAAGGCCTAGCTGGTCGCTGAATACCGGATATCCCGTCAAACGCTCTACACGGCTCTTGCTTGAAAGTCTTCATTATTCATGGCGAGCAATTTGGTTCGGGGTGACTAGGACAAACTCAATGATCAGGCTGGCGAAGGCGACAAGACAGTCATAGAATCGTGAGTGATGGACTCTTCGCCAACCGGTGTCCGAACGAGCGTTACGACCGTAACGTCATCTTCCTGACCGAAGTCCAGAGCGGCCTGGGCGATGGATTCCGCGGATTTCGTTGCCACTGCTCTGGTGCGCTCAAAGCCGAACAGCTCACCGCTCTTGCTTCGGGCCTCCACTACGCCATCCGTCATCAGAGTCAACTGCTCGACTTCCGCAAGGTGAAACGTGGACTCAATGTAGATGCTGTCGGCGGCGAGACCAAGCGGCAGGCCATTTTCGAGCGGCAATTCTTTGCCATTCAGATAGGGAGCAATGTGACCTGCATTGGCGACGGTCAGTGAGCCGTCAGATTCTGCCCGGAGAACAAGGCAAGTGGTGAATCCACCGGCGCTGCGAGCGAGCATGCGCTGATTCATGGCTGCGAGGATTTCACCCGGATTTGGTGTGTAGTGGGCTAGTGTTCTGACGGTGCCTACAAGCAAAGAAACCGTCATCGCGGCGGGCATGCCTTTGCCACTCACGTCTCCTATCACTGCCAAGAAACCACCACTCCGAGCTGGGATGATCTGAAAAAAGTCTCCGCCAACTTGGTTCGCAGGTTTGTATATGCTAGCAATTGCGAATCCCGGGATCGCGGGTATCTCGGCGGGAATGAGAACACTTTGCACTGTTCGTGCAGCTTCAAGTTCCGTCGCCATGCGCTGTTCGTCGCGCCGCGTTCGTGAGAACCGCATCAACAGGATAGCGAGAATTGAGAGTTGCATTAGCAAACTGGCGAGGTCCGTAGCGGAGAAGGGGAAAGGCCATCGAGAAACTTCGAAAACCCAGCCGAAGTAACTTGGGATTTTGCCTCCGAAGTCCTGCATTACCAAGAGACAATAAAGGACGGCGTGCGTCAAGTAAGCAAGGGCAACTGGAACAAGGAGCAAAAGCGCATCGAGTCTACGGCGCCGGGCAGCGCGGAAGAGAAAAAACAGAATGATTGCGTAATATGGGAAATAACCCAACAGCCATGCTGTTCCGGCATCCGAGTAGCTCACCCATCCCAATACGGTCGGCAACGTGGTGCTAAATTGCAAAACAATAGCTGTCATTGCAACCCAGTAAAGCCGGTCTGTTTTCGAACCTAGAATTCGGAAAAGGAATGCTATGAAACATGCATAGCTGAATGCTTCGGCGCAGTTACTGATCACCTGAGCTACCGGGAGCGACATCGTGTAAAAGCTCAGCCAAACCGCCTTAAGCCCGTCAAGTGCAGCGAAGAGTTCAAAAGCTCCGAACCAGAGATACTCACGGTCGGTGGGACGAAGAGCGAAGAGTGACAGGCCCGCGATCCCGGAAAGAATACCGATGAGCAACTGAACATTCGTGGCAGCTAAAAACCAAAATGTCCAATAATGATCGTCCCTTCGCACCTGATCGATGGACCCCTGATCTCCGATTTCGATCGCGTCTAAGGGCCCTCCGCCAGTCTGGCCCGCATCCTCTGACCATTGCCAGATTCGGAAAGCAATTGTAAGTGTCCTCTGCGACCTGCTTGGCTCGATCCGAATGGGAAAGACCTGATTCCCTCCGCGAATCACTTTGTGATGTGGTGGCATACCTCCAAACTGGCCACTCTGCTGTCCGTCTACAAAAAGCTGGTAGCTAGTCACCATCAAGGGGACATAAATCAGAAGCTCGTTTAGGTCCGCTGGCACCACGACCTTGAAACGGTACCATGCAATCCCGCTGTACCCTCGGTATCCCTGCACGCTCCAACTTCGATCTGAGCGAAGCACGGGCCAATTTGAATCGTCGAAGTTCGGATCAGCCCAGCCTGGATCGTCTCCCGTGTGGAAGCGCCATAGACCATGACACGCGACAATTCTCGATCTCTCTTTGTCAAAGTCAATGACCTGTGCACACGACAGCGTCGCGGCGGTCAGAGACACGGCGGCAAGCAAAATCGCGTGAAGGCTTATGGATTTCCGGGGAAGCACGGCTCCTACATAGTGGCACCGAGCCGTGGTCTCCGACAATCGAAAAATGGAAGACCTAGAGTTCACGGCAAAGGGCACACCCTTGATGTCATGCCTTTTGGGTTTGGCAACTAATCTTGGCCCACCTGTGGCAATTAGCTCTGGCCCACCTGTGGCAGTTCGCTAAACATCTTCGTGGAATGGAGATTCGCTGGGCTTCGGGCTGGAGCGTAGCGGAAGCCCGAAGTCCAGCGAGGGCGTGGATCAGCCCATCGGCTTGGACCTGCCTTTCTCGACTGTTCGCCGGAAGCGGTAGCTGTCGGCGCCAGTTTCGATGATGTGAGCGCGATCGGTGATCCGGTCCAGCAGCGCTTTGCAGAGGCGGGCATTTGGAATCACTTGCGTCCACTCGGAGAACGGAAGATTGGTGGTCATGATGACGGCCGCCTTTTCGGCTCTCTCCGCGATGACCTGGAAGAGGAACTCGGCACCGAGATCGGCCATCGGCACATAGCCGACCTCGTCGATAGCGATCAGCTCATAACGCTCCCAACGAGCCAGCACGCGACGCAGTTGCAGTTGCTGCTTGGCCTCGACCAACTCGTTGACCAGAGCTGCGGCAGTAGCGAAGCGTACACGACGCTTCTGGCGGCACGCAGCCACGCACAAGC
>Ga0209004_1000088_pt1 | contig 25645 bp, 16 predicted proteins | sample TexAe_RefH0_M1_FD_187948 | JGI IMG/M metagenome (GOLD analysis project Ga0209004, IMG submission 187948) | Forest soil microbial communities from Davy Crockett National Forest, Groveton, Texas, USA - Texas A ecozone_RefH0_M1 (SPAdes) (version 2) | ecosystem: Environmental > Terrestrial > Soil >... | reverse complement strand
ATCTGCTGCTGGAGAGAGAGATTGTAGCTGATGGTGTAAGGTGTCTTGACATTCCCATCGATGCCGTTCAGGCCAGGGTCAGAAACAAAGTTCAGCAGTCCATTGCCGGTCTTTGCTGCGAGCCCGGTTTCAAGCGCTATCCCTTCGCTGGCTAATGAGGGACAGTTCCCGGTCAGACAACTCGGAGAATAGAGATTTGCCGAGTTTGACCACGGAAAGTTAGTCCCAAGGTTTGTATTCCCCTGGCTCTGCAGGCCACCGTAGAAGATACCAAAGCCGCCGCGCACAACTGTATTGGGATGCACTTGCAGGGCGAACCCGACGCGCGGCGCGAAATCAAGTGATTGACCAGTTGCCAATCGCTCGTTGCTTACGTACTTAAGAGCGATGTTGTCTTTAGCCAGGGTGGCCAGAAACGGCGCGCCGAGAGCCTGATTGCTGGACCTTGAGGGTAGCTCATAGACGGCGCTGCCTGTTCCGATCCCCAGATTTCCGGCGTCGGTGATATTTGCCTGGTCGCCGTTCCTCTCTTTGTAGGGCTCATAGTGGTCATATCGCAAGCCGAGATTGAGGGTCAAAGTTCGAGTGACCTTCCAGTCATCCTGAAAATAGGCGGAATCGTACCATTGCGAATCTCGGAATGGCGGAGAGGTGGAGATGTCGGCAGAGTCCATCTGATCGGCCAGGAAGTCGGCTACACCGTAACCAGTGTAATTCACGCCCGGAGCACCTGTGAAAACGTTTCCATAGAAGTACTGTCCAAGGGGCGCAGGAGCATATCGATCGAATACGCGCAAAGCCTGGAACGACACGCCTACTTTCAACGAGTGATTGCCGAGAGTCTTGATTACGTTGTCCAGGATCTGATACACGTTCTGGGCTTCATCCTGCGTTCCAACGGATCCCCAGCGGTTGATGCTTCCATCATTGAAGTAGCCAAGCGGCAAGCCGCCAAGGCCGGGCCCCAGATTGGGAACTCCACCCAGTCCAAGCGTAGACGCGAGGGTGTTGTTGTTCGCGTTCGGTTGATGATATACAGAGTCAATCCAGTTATAGCCGAAGCGAAACTCGTTGGTGAGCGTTGGCGAGAAGGTGTGGGTTTCGCTCAGCATGAAGTTCTCCGCCAAGTTGGTATCGGACTGACCGCCGAAGCCGCTTCCGTCAAGCAGCGGACCGAGAGGAAGTCCATTTGTTTTAATCTCGTGAGCGAAACTGTAGCGTGCGTAAGCCTGGTCCTTCTCGCTCACGTTCCAATCGACGCGCTGGTCCCATTGGATCGTGTCGTCTGAGGTGCCAAGATTGACGTTGTAGTTGTTATACGTCTGTCCAGGTGCGCCGGCATTCGGACTGGGATAAAGATTCAGAATGTTCTGAGCGACAGCGTTAATCTGGCTGGGACAGAAAACGTTGTTTGCTCCGCCGCATGACAGAGTCTGTGTACCGCCGGAGTTCGGTTGATAGAGCTGGATAGGCTCGTTCTGGCCGGTGAGAGCCGGATTGAGCAACTGGGAGAAGTCGCCATTACGCATCAGGGCCGTTGGAACACTTGTAATGGTGGGATTCGCAATCGAGATACGGTCTGCTTCCATATCTCCGAAGTAGAAAAGGTGGTCCTTCAGGATTGGGAAACCCAGGGTTCCACCGAACTGGTTCTGGTGGTACGGTCCCTTGCTCGTCGCGTTCCAGTTCTGCGCGTCCAGATTGGTGTTGCGAAAATACTCCCAGAAATCGCCGTGGATATGGTTCGTTCCTGCCTTGATGCTGGCGTTCAAAACCGCTCCGGCGGAATGGCCGAACTCTGCGCTGAAGTCGCTTGTCTGCAGGTTGAACTCAGCCAGCGCGTCAGGCGGCGGGCGAATCACGTAACTGGAGCCATTGAGAAAGTCGATCAGGTTTGTATTGTTGTCAACGCCATCAAGGATGAAATTATTTTGCTCGGCGTTTTGTCCGTTTGCCAGGAAGTCACCCGAACCGCTGCCCCGTGTATTCCCGAAGGGCGGGGAAACACCCGCGGTTAACTGGGCTATGTACACCCAGTTCCTGCCGTTCAGTGGTGTGTTATCGATCGTTTCTGCGCTTATCACCTGCCCGACGGAAGCATCCTGCGTCTGCTCGAGAGGAGCGGCGCTCGTAACAGTTACCGATTCCGAAACTGCTCCCGGCTTCAACGTGAGCACAAGATTCAACCGCTGCTGGATGTCGAGGTGGACGCTTTCCTCAGTGGTCTCGAAACCGGGTGCCGTTGCACTGATTTTGTAATTACCTATCTTCAAGGGTGAGAAGGTGTAGTTGCCACTCGCATTTGCATTACGTTCAAGAACAAGTCCCGTATCAGTGTCCGAGACGGTCACCTTCGCGTTGGGAACGACCGCCCCGGATGGGTCTTGCACCAGTCCTGTGATGGTTCCTTGGTCGACCTGCCCCAACGCAGTCAACGCTGAGAACACAAACAGGGAAATGCAAAGCACTATCCGTGAATAGAAAATATGCCCTCTTAGGCTACGGTTGAAACGTGAAAACATCGCGGGGCCTCCATCAATTTGCAATCGACTCAATGCATCGTGTGTTCTGATTCGTCTGGAAAACGTGATTGCGCTTCGTTCAGCGCCGTTACATACGACGAAACTTTCCTGCAATCCAGCAGGAAGGGGATTCCTGAACACGCGTTCACAAGCAGATGCCTACTTGCTAATCATGCGAGCCTCAAAATAAGCGCTTAAATTAGCAATTGTCAAGTTGCAGGCAAAAAGAGTTTGTGCGCAATCACATCGCAGATCAAAGACACTTCTTCAATCCCGACCTGCTAAAGTTCGGCCTCGCGCTGCAAAGATAAGCGTTTAAATAGGCTTATTCAGTTAGATCGCCAAGCCTTTCAATCCAAGCTCGGATGACACTTTTAGAGTTTGATGCGCATTCCCCAGATGCATCGTTCTGATGCAAATTAGCAATTCTTGATCGAACGGCGTTCCAACTTGTGGGACTTGTGAATTGCGAAGACCGAATCCTGCACCTTCTCGCGCGACATGTGATCGTTCGAGAAATCGAATTGCCTTATAGGGAAAACCTTAGCGACCAAGAGCTCTTTTAGCGGATTCAAGCGGCACTCTTGTTGAGCGCTCACCGTTGTGATTTGACGACACATTTGAGCAGTTATATGCTTTGGTAGTCTTTTTTGAGCGCCTAAATACGTTCACGAAGCATTCGATACGATCGGCGATGCTGCAGAAATAGGCACATAATTTTTGGGCATTGGCTTCAAAGCGGCAGAGAGGACAGAGTCGGACATGTCTGGGGAACTCGCAGAAAAGATCATCGTCCTAACCGGCGGCGGTAACGGAATCGGAGCGGAGTGCGCAATTGCGTACGTCCGTGAAGGGGCGCGGGTGGCGATTCTCGACCGCGACCTTGAAGCCGCGCGCAACACAGCGAATAAAGTTGGTGAGCGATGCTGTGCGCTATCGGCCGATGTTGCAGATGGCGCGTCGGTCGAAGCGGCGATGGCGGAAGTGCTCAAGCGTTTTGGCCGCATTGATGCAGTACACAACAACGCGGGCATTGCGACCCCTTCCCTGCCCCTCCACGAAACAAGCGAAACGGATTGGGATCTGCTGCAGTGCGTGAACGTGAAGTCGGTTTACTGGACAACGCGTTTTGCATTTCCGGCGCTCGCGGAATCGAAGGGCTCGATTCTCAATACCGCCAGCATGGTCGGCCTGATTGGCCAATCGAATCATGCAGCTTATGTGGCAAGCAAGGGCGCGATGATTTCACTGACGAAAGCAATGGCGATTGATTATGCCCCCTTTTCCATCAGGGTAAACGCAGTCTGCCCAGCCGGTGTCTGGACGCCAACGCTGGAGCGCTGGTGCGCGGAGCAGCCAAACCCACAGGAAACTCAGCGGAGCCTTGACCAGATTCACCCTTTGGGGCCATGCCCCCAAGGCGACGTTGTGGCCGATGTCGCCGTCTTCCTTCTCTCCCACCGTGCTCGCTTCATGACTGGCTGCATTGTGCCGGTCAGCGGCGGCGCCGAACTTGGCTACAAACGCTAGCCGCAGGAGCCATCATGCCAACGTGTGTCGTCGATCGCGTCGCTGCGTTCGATATGAGATATCCACTCAAAGAGGGCGCGGGCAGCGACGCCATCCATACAGATCCCGAATACTGTTTTGCGGTAACGCAACTGCACACAGCCGATGGCCAATTTGCGACCGGTATCACGTTAACCCTGGGCGATGGCAATCGACTGGTATGCGATGCGATTGAACTTCTCGCAAGGCCGCTTATCGGGATGGACATCGAAGAACTGATGGCGGACTTTGGCTGTTTTTCAAAGCGACTCGCGGATGACTCTGCGATGCGCTGGCTAGGGCCGCACAAGGGCGTGGTTCACCTTGCGCTTGCTTCCGTCACCAATGCGTGCTTCGATCTCTGGGCGAAGAAGCGAGGTGTACCGCTATGGAAGCTCTTGCTGGATTTGACTCCCGAACAGGTCGTGTCGCTCCTCGATCTGAGCTATCTTGAGGACGTTCTCTCGCCTCTTGAAGCACTTGAATTGTTGCGCGCACATTCTTCCAGCCGAGCGGAACGGACCGAAGTCCTTCAACGCGGCTACCCCGGATACGACACGTCCGTGGGGTGGATGGCATACGACGACCAGAAAGTTCGCAAACTGACAGAGCTGGCAATCAGTAAAGGGTTCAACGCATTCAAACTCAAAGTGGGCTCCGCCGATGAGAGTCGCGATTTGCGCCGTGCCGCGATGCTGCGTGACAGCGTTGGTGACGCCGGGACGATTATGTTTGATGCCAACCAGCAGTGGAGCCTTCCGAAGGCAATGCGAATGACAAAGCAGCTTGCGCCACTCAAACCGTTGTGGATCGAAGAACCGACGCATCCTGACGACTTGCTTGGGCATGTCGAACTTGCACGGATGATTGCGCCTGTCAAGCTGGCGGCTGGCGAGCACATTCCCAACCGAGTCATGTTCAAGAATTTCATAAAAGCCGGAGCCATCCATTTTATTCAGGCCGACGTCACACGTCTCGCAGGCGTCAGTGAATTCATCACCGTCAGTATGCTGGCGAAGAAATTCAATCTACCTCTCGTGCCTCATGTGGGCGATATGGGGCAAGTCCATCAACACCTGGCTCTCTTCAATCGGATTGCACTTGGACACGAAATCTTCTTCCTCGAGCACATCCCGCATCTGCAATCCGACTTTGTCTTCCCTGCCCAGTTACAGGGTGGTTTTTACAAAACGCCGCAGGAAGCGGGGGCATCCTCTGACCTCACGTTGCTGAGCACACGGCGCACATGAGTCAATCTGCATTGGCCGGTTTGGCGCTGACCATTGTTGCGGGCATGATGGCCGGCAACTGCATGCTTCCCGCGAAGTTTGTCCGCTACTGGAAATGGGGCAACGTCTGGCTGGTTTTCAGCCTGATTTCTCTTGTGATTCTTCCGTGGAGCTTCGCGCTCTTGCTTGTTAGTCATCTCGAATCGACCTACAGTTCTCTCAGTCTGTCTCAATTTGCCGTGCCCATCGCATTCGGCGCGGGTTGGGGCATTGCGCAAGTTCTCTTTGGAATTTCAGTGACACGGCTCGGCCTCGGAGTCGCCTACTCCATCATTGTCGGTCTGGGGGCTGTCCTCGGAACCTTGGTTCCTCTTTTCATTGAGCAGCGCAACGCGGTGAGCAACAGCACGCTTTGCATTCTGATGGGCGGAGTGCTCCTGATGGTTCTCGGAATCGCTCTTACCGCCTGGGGTGGCCGCCTTCGCGAGAAGAGCGCGGAGAGCGTTGGGGCTTCCGTGCCGCGCAGCGGATATCTGACTTCTGTGTTGATTGCCGTGCTTTGCGGGTTCATGGCCCCGATGCTTAACTATTCGTTCGCCTTCGGGCAGGACATCGCGCGTCAGGCCGTGGCTCAGGGGAACTCGCCTTCACTTGCAGCCTATTCGGTGTGGCCCATCGCGCTTGCCGGAGGGTTCGTTCCAAATTTCCTCTACTCTATTTATCTATTGTGGCGCCACCACGGCGTGTCCGCATTCCGTTCGCCCTATCCTGATCTTCTGTGGTCTACGCTGATGGCCGTCCTCTGGATGGGAGCCTTCGCGCTGTATGGCATGAGTGCCACATTTCTCGGTGCGCTGGGAACATCGGTCGGATGGGGGCTGTTTCAGATCTTCATGATCACAACTGCAATCCTTTCCGGAGTCTTGACCGGCGAGTGGAAAGGATCTCCAGTTCGCGCACGCGCCTATCTCGGAACTGGGTTGATGTTCCTGATTCTCGCGACAGTGCTCTTTACGACGGGCAACAGCCGCTGATGCCTCAAAATCGCCATGCCGCATTCAGGCTCAGATCTGAAGGAGACCCTACCTTCTCGCCGCGTCATTTCACTTTGGATTTCTTCTTCACTGGGGATGCGGGTCGTAGGAGAACAGGCGCCGTCGGCTTCTTTTCCCAGTTATCGTAAGCAGTCGATGAGAAGCGTGCCATGACACGGTGAACATACCCCTGTGCAACTTCTCCCTGACCTTCTGCAATCAGGTCGACAATCCGCTGGTGGGCCTCAAAGTCCTTGGTCCAGACCGAAGTATCCTGGCCGCTCGACAATACTCTGATGCGAGCAAAGGCGAACACGGGCAGCAGGAGCTTTCGGGCATGGTCAAAAAGATAAGGATTGTTCGAAAGCCGACAGAGTTCGAGGTGAAATTTCAAGTCGGCGTCGATCAACTCTGCTGGACGCTTCTCTTTCCAGGCGCGACGCATCATTTCAAGAGCCTCTTCGAGCGGGCCTACGTCATTGGCTCTCGAGGCAAGAAGTCGCGCCGCGAGACCTTCAAGAGCGCCTCGCATTTCATAAATCTGCAACACATCCTGTTCAGTAAAATTAACCACACGCGCGCTGCGGCCTGACGCCTTGGTCACAAATCCCTCTTGCGCCAGGAGGTTGATTGCCTCTCGAATCGAGGCTTGCGCGACCCCAAATTTGCGCGCCCAGGCTCCCTCGACAATGCGGACACCCGGCCTCAAAGCCCCGCAGGCGATCTCTGCACGCAGGCGATCGGCCACGGTGTCCTTTACCAGCATTCCGCTGGGATCGTGAACTACAGCAATCTTCTTCATTGGCAAGGTACCTATATTTTTAGCACTTCTTTGGCCTCCAAGGTATCTCGAATAATGGGCAAGCCAAAGTTTCGATCATCTCCCACCCATCCATCGAAGACCTCCTTCTCACAGCCTTACTAGGACATGTGGCCGTTGATCGTCTGTGCCGGGCCGCAGTGACATACCGTCTTCAAGCGAAATTATGCCCTCCACATACGAATTCATGCAACCATTTTTATATTATTTAAGCGCTCGTTAATACTGTCCCTATGTGCACGATAGATCCGTTTACAGCTGAGGGGCAGAGCCATGAACCACCGGCGGCACCAGATCAGGTCCAGCACCGACACAAAGAATTCATCCATAAATGCTGGACATTCATTCGGTTTTCGGCATAGATTAGATTTCGCTATCGTCTGGCCGCCGGACTCTACTTCTAGAAATTCGCCGGAAATCGAGGCCGGCGCTCCAGCCAACGCCAAGAATGGCAAGTCTTTCAAGCGCTCAAATATAGAAAGACGACAGCATCCTTCCTCAAGTCTCAGGTGCAGTTGTTTTTCCAAACCGAAAGCATGGAAGAAGCGACCACGAACCACGGAGGCCTTTATGAAGAGAACTGCGCCACAATCCTGCGCTACCCATGACCTTTGCCAGGACGATCCGGCCATTGGATATCTCGGCGTGAAGCAAGTCTGGAATAACGCACTCTCGATTGTGATCGCCTGCGCGTTGCTTTGCACTATGTTTTCCTGTCGAGTTCACGGACAGGTAAACGGGGTTGGTCAAAAGCCCTATCTGGGTTGGAGCACCTTTAGCGAGCAAACGATCAACAGCGGCTTCTTGACCCAGGCAAACATCACGGCACAGTCAGACGCGATGAAAGCATCCGGACTAGAAGCGCATGGGTTCAGCTATATCAACATCGACTCCGGTTGGATGGGTAGTTTCGACGCGAATGGGAGGCCCATTCCGAATACAACGACCTTTCCCAATTTCACGGGGATGGTGGCGCACATTCATGCAAATGGTCAGAAGGCAGGAATCTATTGGATACCGGGAGTTGAGTCCCCGGCTGTGGCCGCGAACTATCCGATCCTGGGCACTCCTTATCACATTCAGGACATCGTCACGACTCCCTACACAACAGGCAATGCGTTTGGCTCCTTCTTCTACAAGATTGACTTCACAAAACCTGGCGCCCAGGAATACATGAACTCCGTTGTCGCTCTGTTCGCATCGTGGGGTATTGATTTCATCAAACTTGATGGTGTAACGCCGGGTTCATACAACGACGATCTGTCGATCGATAATCGAGCGGATGTCGAGGCATGGTCAAAAGCGATTGCGCAGAGTGGACGCCCCATCTGGCTCACCGTCTCATGGGCACTCGATCAGGACTACTTAAGCGTATGGCAGCAGTATGCAAATGCACGCCGCATCGAAGGGGATGTTGAATGTGAGGGCAACTGCGCAAGCATCACCGACTGGGCAATGGCCTCCTGGCGCTTCTATGACTTGGTCGCGTGGCAGAATGCGTCAGGTGTGCAGCTGGGTTGGAACGATCTCGACTCTCTCGAGGTTGGCAATGTGAGCAGCGTCTCGGGCCTGAGCGATCAGGAGCAGCAATCCGTCCTCACCCTTTGGACCCTCGCGAATGCTCCGCTATATCTCGGCGGAGACCTCACGGCGCTAACCAGCACCGCAAAACAGTTATTGACGAACGACGCAGTGATTGCGGTCGATCAGTCCGGCCATCCCGCAAAGCAGGTCATCGGCGGAGATCGCCCGGTGTGGGTGTCGAACCTGGGTAACGGGAGTTACTATGTAGGACTTTTCAATCTAAATGCGTTTCCCTCTACAGTCACGCTCCCGTGGAACTTGCTTGGAAATGCCACTGCGACGCAGATCTACGACGTGTGGAATCACATGTACCTGCCGACTTCCGGGACTCGATTCAGCACGGAAATCCCTGGACACGGGACACGCCTACTGAAGGTTCTCGCAAAAGGGCCTCTTCCCTCCCCTTCAAATTCTCAAAGCTATGAAGCTGAATCCGCCATTCTCAGCGGTAGTGCGGCTGTAGCCAGTTGCCCCGCGTGTTCGGGCGGTTTTAAAGTTGGAGATTTCGGACTGGGCCCGGACAACAACGTCACCTTCAATAATGTGGAGGTACTCCGTGCGGGCGTCTACTGGATGCAGATCGATTCAATGACGGTGGGACCACGGTCTCTCTTGTTTCGCGTAAACGGAGGACCCTTTACCACCGTCAATGTCGGCGGGGGTAGTTTCTTTCTGCCATCCAGCACAACCGTTCCAGTGCCCTTGAATGCGGGCATCAACACCATTCAATTTGGAAACCCGACCAGCTATCCACCCGACCTTGACCGGATCGTAGTCAGCGGCGATGGCACTGCGCCTCCACCCAATTCGACTACGTATGAGGCCGAAAATGCGACGCTGAGCGGAACAGCGAGTCCGTCCTATTGTGCTTACTGCTCAGGTGCATCGGAAGCCGGGAACATTGGTGGCGGCGCCGGAAATAATGTCACATTTACGAATGTGATCGTTCCAGCTGCCGGAACCTACCAGATGGAGATCGATTATCTTACCAGCGGTCCACGCTCCTACATGTTGACCGTGAATGACGGCCTCGGTATAACACTCAACCTGAACGGAAGCAGCTTCAGTCTCCCTACCAGTACTGTAGTTTCTGTTCAACTGACTGCAGGGTCAAATACGATCCAGTTCTCGAACGCCACGGGTTACGCCCCTGCTCTCGATCGCATTGTAATCAGCGCATTCTCACCAGCAATAACAAGTACGAAATGACGGACCGCGCTTCAACCAGAAAGTCCGCTTGTTGAGGTTCATCTGATTAAAGCGCCTTGTCGTAGTTGTTTTGTGCGGCAGGTGGAGAAGACTGCGCCGGAAATGGGCAAACCCTGTCCCGGAGATTAAGGCCGGGCAGTTTCGGTTCGAAAAGGACAAGTTCGGCGCGGTTGGCTGGACGCGCATCGCCAGCGAAATTGTCAGGCCACTGCGAGCCGCAGAGGGTCCCATCACTAGCTTTTATGGACGACTTCGAACGAATACCCGTCCGGGTCAAATACATCGGCGGCGTAGTACCCCGGATAGTATTCCAATCGTGCGCGCGGTGAAATATTGTCCCTGGCACCAGCTGATATTGCCGCCCTGTAGAATTCATCGACCTGACCATTATTTTCGGCCACAAATCCCCAGTGAATGGACGCCGGATCGGGCTTTCCTTGCTTGATCCAGAAGAACGCCTTCTTGCCATCACCAAATCCCCACAAATCAGGATGATCGCCTTCGCCCTTGTAGGGTAGAAATAACTTGATATTGAGAGGCTTCAAGGCAACGTCATAGAACGCCAACGAACGTTCGACATCGCTGACAGTCAGAATCATGTGGTCGAGCATTGTTCTCTCCTTCAAATCCGAAGGGCTTCAACGGCCTTTTCACCATTGGGTAGCGCATCGATCGCAAGCGGCATGCCCTCGGCCCGTACTGTCTGGACATTAACGGGTTGACCAACCATCTACTGTATCGAAGCGGCGCCGCGTCCTTCTCTTGAAAAACATATGTTATGAAATCAGGAAGGATTTTTTGGGGCAGTCGTTGTTCAGTCCAAGCAGACCACCTTCCGATCGGATTCTCCAGGAATGGATCGCGCACAATCTTCTACTCTATTTTTTGTCGAAGGTTCAAGTTAAAAGTCCCCTTGTGTTTTGCACTAGATATCTTCGGCATTCTGCGGGTGATTGCAGTCCGTTTCCGATGCGGCTAAACGCCAACACCCCTCAAAGGCCTACATCATCCTTTGAGGGGCGCAGCAATCAAGTGAGAGCGCAGGACGCACGACCGGAAAAGTGGATCGCATGTCCGCCTTAGAAATTGGGTTTCACGTCCGCATCTGCAGCGATGGTCCGCAACTTGGAAACAATCGCGTTGGGGTCATCGCTCAGCTTCACGAAGGTTGATGGGTTTGTACAGAGTTTCGAGATCACAGGAGAACTCCCGCGCAGTAATGACTCGGGTGGGACTCGATACAGGTGACCTGTTTCCCTCTCGATATAGGCTCCAGGCTGTTTGATGTTCTCCCAAGTAAACTCGCTGAGAGTCGCTAAGCTTGAACCGCTTTCTGCTGTTTTCATGATTCTCCTCCCTTCTTGCAGGGCTATGGCGAAACCCGAGCAACGGTGCCCAATCTGGAAGCGCTCCGGGTGGCCTTTTCTTGATGAAAAGCCACTTGAGAGGCGTGCCTCCGGGTACATCTGCTCGGATTCCGCTGTATCGGTTTGAGGTGGCCGTTTCCGTGTGCGTCTGCGGTTTGTTTGCGCTCGCTCTGGCTGAAGATGCTTCCGGGGCCGTCTCGGATTGCCTTTTACCGAGGCGCAACAGCGCGGAGCGAATAATCTCCTCGGGCATTCACGCCGCGCTGAAACCCAGTGTTCAGGGTCATGAATCGTCGCTGTCTATGTTCAACGCGCAACTGCTTGCTGCGCACGCTCCTTCTGAGCATGGCCGGCTCCGACCGCGACCGCTCCTTGCAGCGCCTGGAGCAGTTGGTTGCCCATCGGCACGCCTTGCCCACAGCATGGATTCCAACCATAAGTCGCGGAATAGGCACCGTTGTTTCCCAAAGTGATTTCGCGGAATCCGCTTGACTGGTCAATGCTGTAAAGTGCGGGATTGATGAAGCCCAGCCGGCGATTCAGTTTCTGGTTGAGCAGGACAACAAGACCCGCCCACAGCAGAGCCACCGCACTCGTTCCGCCGACCACCTGCTGTTGCCCGTCGACAAGGATGTTGTAGCCGGTTTCGGGATCGGCGTTGCCCGCTACGTCCGGAACACCGCGGCCCGACTGGGTAACCATGCTTGCTTGCCAGGCCGGCCGGCCAAACATCGCGCTATAGCCACCGCCGGTTGCACCACCCTGGACGCCGTTGTTCCACACAGTCTCGCTTTCGATCGCTCCACTGGCAGTTGTGAGCCTCGTTCCTCCCACGGCCAGCACATGCGGACAAGAGGCTGGGAAATCCACATGATTTTTGCCGTCATTCAGTCCATCGCTGGCACCGTTGTCGCCGCACGACGCTATGACGGTGATGCCCAGCAGAGCTGCCTCCTGGGCTACCTGATGAAAGCTTTCCATTGACTGGTGAGTCCAGTTGGCCTCGGCGTTTCCCCAACCGATGGATAGAACGCTTGGCTTGTTGAGTTGGTCGTGAACGGCAGTGCTCACGGCCTCCTGGAATCCTTGTGCTGTGTTAGGCGCGAAGTAGACGACGATCGATGCGCCCGGCGCGACTGCGCCAGCCACCTCGATATCCAGCATCACCTGGCAATCCGCGCTTTGCGGTGTGCTCGGCCGGTTATAGGCGTGATTGACGGTAACAGACTTGATACAGACGGGCGGCAATCCCAACGACTCGATGTATTCGCGGATGTCGGCCATACGGTATCCGCCACCGAGTTCGATGATCCCGATTTTCTGTCCGCTTCCGTTTGCATCTTGCGGGAATCCATAGAGCTTCGCTACCTGCGCCGGAGTGTAGGAAGTGTTTTGAGCGCGTGCGCCAAATGCGTGGCCGGCGCTTTTGTAACGGAAATGCGGCTTGGCTACGGGGCGGTCGTCTAACCCAAAGACGCCTGACACAAATGATGCATACTGCTCGGGCATCTGGATCGCACCCGTATGACCTCGATAGGTGCCGTCTGGATCTTCAAACTCGGTCAGTTCGACTGAGAATGCTTTCTCCATGGCGCCCGCAGTCCCGCATAGTGTGACGGTACGCCGCAGCACTTCATCGCCTCTCTCCAACATCTGCAAATTATTCTCACGGGCAAATTGACGGATCTTATCCACCTGCGCCGGATCTGCGCCATGTGCCTTGGCGAAATCGCTGTGATTGAAATGCTTGGCGTCCTCCCCGGCCGGCGGCAGCGCCTGGCGGTGTTTAAGCACGATAGATACTTCGATCAGTTGATGCGGATCTGTGGGCCCGATTGGACGCGCGCCCGGAATGGCGGTGTGTTCAGTGCCCTTGATGGGAATGCTCTTCATATTCGACATGTGTTTCTCCTTTTTGGGGATGAGGAAAAGGACCGTCGGTGGTGTGCGCAAGTCGTGATGCACTGCGCAGGACAGACACTTTTCCGAGCGTGTTTCCCTTGCCCGTCAATCGTGCGAAGCTGAGCCAAAAAAATGCCCTGCATTACGTCGGCCATCGCGCTGAAAGTCGCAATGGCGTTTGACGAGCGCATCTCTGATGCAGGCGCGAGAACGCACGGCGCCTCGCCGCCCGGTTTTCCCGATTTTGGAGCGCGCGCAAGGGCCGGACTGACTTAAACGGGAATCCGGTCCAATGCATAAATGGAACGACTCATGGACGAACAACGCTCGCCCGGAACCGCGCTCCAGTTCTTGTGTATGGGGTTAGGTCGATCGCTATGCATAATCGAACCGCACTCGAGTGCCAAGCTCTCTAATTGCTACCGCACTTCAGTGGGCGGATCGAATTGCAGACGCAGCTTTTCATTGCTCGGGCTCCAGATATGCAAGGGGAGCAACTGGAATACTTCGCCTGTGAGTCTCGTCCCGTCATTATCAACCGTGAACCTCCACTTCGCTATTCATAACGGGCCGCAACGTGGGGCGCTGCGTCGAAAGTGCGTCCGCACGTTTCATCACAATATACGCCCAACTTTTGCGTCTGGACATTGCGTTCAGAAGAATTTTTTTGAGGATGTGAAGGTGAGTTTTTGAGGCCGAAGGTGCTTCTTTGGCGGTGAATTTGCAACACACTCTGCTGGCTGCATGCGGGAATTTAAGTACTAATCAGGTCGTCCGGTGTAGTGCTGCGCATGATGGACTTCGGAATGATCCTCTAGGGATTCCAAATGTGTGGTGACCTCCGCCGGCACCTCCAAATCAATCGTCAGACGCTCTTCAAGAGTTGTCGCCAGCCGATGAGCTTCACCGACTTCCAAGGTGTGTGGAAACAACAGGTGAACTTCGATGATCTGCCGATAGCCGGTAGTGCGAAAGCGCACCCCATGGTATTGCAACCCCAGTTCTTCGCATATTATGTCGAGGCGATTGCGGATCTGGTGACCGACCTTAGGGTCAGAGTAATCAAGCAATCCCTTCATCGAGTGCCACATCAACCGGCCGCCCGACCAGACGATGTTTGCCGCTACGGCGAAGGCAACCAGTGGATCGAACGGTTTCCATCCGGTCATCATTACCAACCCCAGGCCTGCGACGACGCCAAAGCTGGTCCAACTGTCCGTCAGGACGTGCTTCCCGTCCGCCTCAAGAATCACCGAGTGATTCCGTCTACCCATCCGCACCAGGTACCAGCCCAGAAAGGCGTTCACCACCCCGGCGGCTAAGACCAGAGCCACCCCGCTTCCCAGGTTATCCAAGGTCAGACCGTGTCTCCACTTTTGAGTCGTCGTAACGGTAATGCTTCCAGCGGCCAGCACGATCATTGCGCCTTCAAAACCAGCGGAGAAAAACGTGATTCGTTCGAATCCATAGTGGAATTGCGGAACGGCCGGTCGGGTGCTCAACCATAGACTGAAGGCAGCAAACGCGACGGCGACCACATGCACGACTGATTCAGCCGCATCGGAGAAGATGGCCGAAGACCCCGTAAACAAGTACGCGGCCACCTTGCCGACAAGCATGAGCACGCCGACGAACAACGACAGTCGCATCGCAAGACGAGCATCGCGCTGCTGCTGTTCGATTTTCCCCATCGGAACTTCCTCTGGCAAAGCCGCCATATCGAAACCTTCCATTCACGAAGCTGGCTAGACCCCGAAGCCAGTCTACGCTTGGCCAAGATTCCCGTCGCCGCTGCAGTATTCCGTAGCGGAGCAGATTCTGAACCATCAGGTTCCTTCGGCATGTTCCGGGAAGTAGAGGGCTATTCGGACATTACCGCTATTTCGATTAATAGTCGCGGCAAGGACGATTCTTATGGATCGCACCCACCCCGCACAGATCCGCACGGGCGCGTCTACGCGCGGCTCTTATGAAGAACGGGTGGTGTAAAACCAATGATGGAAAGCAAATTGCAGGGAGTAATTCGGCGCTGAATCATATGGCCGCGCCGGAGGCGCCATAGAACATACTTTCGGCCTTGGTTGATGTCTTGAGAAAGGATGGAAGACTATGATTCAAACCTTTACACTACGGTTCCTAATCACCTTCGGTTCGCGCTTGACGTTTTGAATGAGTCTTCCAATCTCGGTTCGGATGATCTGTTCGCAGCAGATCTGAGGGAGATCATCGTTAAGCAGATCTCAGTTTCAGAGAAGGACAATGGCCGCTCCGCATCCGTTGATGAGCCTTCGATGGTGTGAGGGTAGCAATTATTTTGATCCGCTTGCCCATCGCAGTTCGATAAATTACACATCCCTTGCAGGTGAGTCGTAACAGTCCAGTTCGCTCGTCAGATTCCTGGGGCTCCTTTCTTTAGGCGATTGGAGAGGCCTGGCAGAAATGCGGAAACTTCACCCGCTAGAAGAGTCACTACCTATAACGTCTTCATATCGAGAGACGGGGGCTTTGTGTACGCCCGATCCTGTTCACGATGGGTGTAATCCCGGTGCTACCAGAAACATGTAATGGCGATCCTTCGAGATGCTCCATAAGATAGAGCCGAGTTGCTCTCATGTTCTCCAAGATGGCCGTCGCCTTGAGTGATCTGCCTGAGCCGCAGCACGTATAGCGTGCGGTTGATCTTGCTCGCTTATGCAACGCAGGAGAAGCGTTGATGATTGCGTGAGCCGAGTTGTGGCTACCGTTGTAACGAATTCAAACAATTATCGAATCAACTATACTCTTGCGCGCGTCCAACTTGCTGTTGGGGTGGTAGTTGAACTGGGCGCGCTGTGATCCCGGCGTCCCTGGCTCAGCAGTCATGAGATTCCAGGCGTCCGCTCGGTTGGCTGAGTTACGGATTAAGTGGAAGCATCGCAGAGGAGAATTCATGAAACAATTCAGACGGAATTTCGGAATGCTCATAACGGTCCTACTAGCCGCAATGATCGCGAGAGCCGACACGTTGGAGTTGAAGAATGGAAGCGTGATCAATGGCCGATTCATGGGCGGCTCGGAGAATGAGATCAGCTTCCAAGTCGGATCATCACTGCAGAAGTTCAACCGCTCTGACATCGTCTCAATCAAGTTTGACTCCAATGCGGCAGTGAGTGACGCGCCTAACGGCCCAGATCCTGTGCCTCTGGTTGACTTTCAGAACGCAGAACACGCCAGCCAGCAGACACCAGCAAACGTCATGATTCCGGCCGGGACGCGCATTTCAGTACGCACCATCGACAACATCGATTCCACTAAACATCAAGTCGGAGATACCTTTCAAGCTTCGCTCGAAGAACCACTGATCGTCGACGGTAATGTGGTGGTCGCAAAAGGCGCCGACGTATTTGGCCGACTGGCGGAGTCAAAAGAGTCAGGGACATTCACCGGCAGATCGCAACTTCGGCTGGAACTAACAGGAATCGTGGTGAATGGACAAACAATGCCGCTGGTTACAGGAGAATACGAACTGAGCGGAAAGTCGCGCGGGGCAAGCACCGCCAAGAGGACGGTTGGCGGCGCGGCCGTTGGATCGCTTATCGGCGCTCTCGCCGGCGGCGGCCAGGGAGCAGCGATCGGTGCGGGCATTGGCGCCGGCGTGGGAGCAGGATCCGAAACGATCACGAAGGGAGACCAGGTTAAGGTGCCAAGCGAGACCCTGATCGATTTCACACTGCAGCAGGAAGTCTCGATAACCACGCGCTCAAATTAAGCAACGTGAACAGCAGTCGCAATTTTAGGACCTTGGCAGCACGCAATTCGGACTGATGGGAGCGAACGCTTTTATGAAATCAAGTGCACTTTTTCCGGAATACGCTTTCAACAGAATCTGAGTTAACCTCTGCAACCTGGGCACATCACGGGATGTGTTCAATTCTGAGGAGTGCTTAAACCCTCTATTTTGATGTTTGAGTTGCTGCCGCACGTCCCTTGGCATCGGCGACCATAGCGATGAAGCGCGGGTCGCGGTACAGTGACTTGAGGTCCGGGTCATTTTCCATTGCGACCGCGGTGGATGGATACAGACCGTTGTCAAGGGCCTGGCGCAAGAGTGACAGCGCCTTTGAGCGATTTCCCCGGTGAGCCCAGATACAGCCGAGGTTGTAAATGTTCACGGCCGTGCCCGGATGTCTTCGCCCGCTGAGTCGGCCTGCTCGGGACTCATGTATTCGAGCGTGCCCATCAGCGTTCCCGCACGCGTGTACATGCTTCCATCGGTAAGCCGCTGCGACGTGGCCTTGGCCAGACCAAAGTCGATGCTCCTCGGCATCGGCTTGCAGTCCACTTCACTGACCAGAACGTTCGAGGGCTTCAGATCGCGATGAATAATCGCCTTTTGATGCGCATGCTGCACACCTTCACAGACCTGGATAAAGAGTTCCATGCGTTGCCAGGTGGTCAGCTTATGTTTGTCGCAGTAATCCGTGATGCTCTCGCTGCTCAATGGATACCCGATGCCCAACGACCCGACGCAGGGCGATGGGCTGAACACACAGGGATACCGGACCGAGCCACTTACGGCAACGTGGATCGCCTCCTTCATTGGAGGTAACTGGCCAGGATTGAGTGGTAGGTTCTTGGCTCAATTGACGTCCAGCGGCGATTTTCTGGCGACTGATGCCTTCCGTCGCATTGACGGGTCACGGTAATCTCCTTGTTTGCGCAGACGCAGCTACCACGACTCTCAACTAATGACCTCGTGCAAGCTCTGGTGGTGTCCATCCAAATTCTGCCAAACCGGAGTCCGGCTGGGATTAGAATCAGCACCATGATGCGGTTACCCATCCGTCAGGTTGTCCGAGCCTATCTGCTTTCGATCGGCATCTGGACCACTTTCTCGTTGCTGACAGGGTGGAATTACCTGATTTTTGACAGGACCGCAAAACTTCAATCTACGCTGGGGGACATGATTCTGTTAGCGGAGGCGCGCGGCCTGGCCTACGCAATTCTCACGCCTCCGATCTTCTACATCGTCGGGCACTATTCGGCAGCCACTTCAAGATGGGCACGTGTTTTTCTGGCTTACTTAGTTGGAATTGTGCCTTTCATGGTGACCTTCGCTACCATTCGATGGTTGCTTCTCCCTCCGTGGGAGTCGGCATTGGGGCATTTCATACCGCGCTCAGCAGCCAGCCCGTTTGCTTTTATTCGGGACGACACCGCGGATATCATTACGAACTACCTGGTGATTGTATTCGCTGCCCATGCATATGGTTATTTCGAAAGAATGCGCAGCCATGAGCTTGAGAGGTCTAAACATGAACAGGCGCTCGCGGCGAGCGAACTCCAAACGCTGAGGATGCAACTTCAACCTCATTTTCTCTTTAATACGCTGCATGGAATCTCGACGTTAATCGACAGGGACGGAGAGAGTGCGAAGGCGATGATCCTAAGCCTGTCCCGGCTTTTGCGGAGAGCCCTGGAACTCAGCGGTTCTGATTTGATTCCGTTGCAGGAGGAACTAACTTTCATCAACGAATACCTTGATCTGGAAAAGATGCGCTTCGGCGCAAGGCTTGAAGTAACTCAATCCATAGAGCCTGATACCCTTCGAGTCCTGGTCCCTCAGATGATTTTGCAGCCCCTGGTTGAAAATGCCCTCCGACACGGAATAGCCGGCTCGCGAGAAAGAGGCTGGATCAAGATTGTTTCGCGCCAATCGAATGGGGGGCTCGAACTCATTGTCTATAACAGCATCGGGGATACCAGGCGCTCGGGAAAGGGCGTAGGGCTCAAAAATACTGAATCCCGTCTGAAACATTTGTATTCAAATGAGGCGACCTTTTCCTTTGAAATGAATGGAGATGATGGGGCGACTGCAAGCATCTCAATTCCAGCCCTGGGATCAAGTTCTCGAGAGTGACAAAGTTAAAACGTGAGAGTCTGAGCAAATATCGTTTTGTGGAGGTCGGGCATGCGAGCATTAATCATCGATGACGAGCCCCTGTCGCGAGCTGCTTTGGCAAGTGTCCTTGCAGGAAGAGCTGACATAGAACAATTCGACTCGGCGGGAGATGCCGTGGAAGCACTCGATAAGATATCCACGACTAACTACAATGTCCTTCTCGTGGATATCAATATGCCGGAAACGTCGGGAATAGAGTTGCTCGATCGAGTCAAATGGCGTGATACACCTCTCCCCGCCATCATCTTTGTGACCGCGTACCAGGAGCACGCTCTTGCTGCATTCAGCAAACATGCTGTCGATTATGTGCTGAAACCTTTCTCGAGAGAGCGGATCGATGGAGCGCTGGATGCTGCACTCCGCAGAAACGCCGGTGATAGAGCCGCAAAGTTGATCGAACAATTGCCTCAGTTGCAGAAACGAGCGCAGGGAACGTCCACGAAGATTGCGATCAAGGCCCAAGGAAGGATTCTGTTTATCGAACCGAAAGAGGTAATCTCGGTTGAAGCAGATCGCAACTATGTTCTGTTGCGGCGTGTGGCGGGCTCCTATCTTCTTCGGGAGTCAATTTCGATGATTGCGGATAAATTGAAAGCCTTCGGATTCATCCGTATTCATCGCTCCGTTCTCATCAACTCTGCATACGTCGAAGAGATCCAGCCGCTGCCGACGGGCGAGTATGGACTCCGTTTGCGGTGCGGCAAAGAGTACACTGTTACGCGCAGCTACCGGCAGAACTTGAAAGGGATCGCTGCTTCCTGGATCGGGACGGACGGATTCCGCTGAAAGCATCTCTTCAATACAACCACCGAGAATCGCACATCACCGGGTTCGGGCCGAAAGTCTACATAAACGCGGAAAGCGAGCGAAAATCTATGTATTTTGGAAAAATGGGCCGTGTGACCTCTCACCAGGGATGAACTTACAATCCACGATTTCCAGCGCACGCAGATCCGTCACAGACTAACGTTGCTTCAATCCCGGGCGAGCCGGTACCTTTCCCAATCCCTGTACCTGTTAATTTGGCCTGTTGTAGCAAGGTCAAGGGAATAAGCAATTTACAAATTGGCATTGCGATTGCACTCCTTATACCCGAAGGAATCGAAATTTCCCCGTTTCCCAAACGATTCAAACGCTAAGCGTTGAGGAGAGGTCGCCATGCAGCGGAGCTATGCCGTTTTTCTGCAGATTCGAAAACTCGTATTCACGTGCGCGGCAATTGCGTTCGCGCTGATCCTGTGTCATTCCGAACAGATGTGCGGGCAAGGAATCATCACCGGCGGGATCAGCGGAATCGTAGTTGATCAAAACGGGGCTCTGATTCCAGGCGCCACGATTACGGCGGTGAACGACGCGACCGGGGAGAGCCTCTTGGGAAAGGCGAATGGTGAAGGAACATTCCTGATCTCGAACGTTCCGGTCGGCACGTACACAGTCACTATCTCCGCAGAGGGGTTCGGCTCGAGCGCTGTCAAGCGTGTGCAGGTAGTGGCGGGAAACGCAACGCCAATCGGCAAGCAGGCGTTGATATTGGGAACAACTTCGCAGACGGTCGAGGTTACGGCCGGTGCAGCGGAGCTACTGAACACCGAGACGGCACAGGGAGAGGTTGTTCTCGATTCACAGCAACTATCAAGCATGCCCGTAGATGGCGGATTTGACGACGTGGCGCTAGTGGTTCCAGGTGTCGTGGCAACACACAATGACAACATGTCGAATACCAATGGTGTGGGTTACTCGGCAAACGGGCAGCGTGGACGTTCGAATAATTCCGAGATCGACGGGCAGTCAAATAACGACAACTCGGTATCAGGGCCGCAGTTTTTCTTTTCGAACCAGGATGCCATTCAGGAAATCCAAGTCATCACGAACAATTTCAGCGCCCAGTATGGCCGCAACATGGGCTCCGTGGTCAATTACATAACCAAGAACGGCACCAATCAATTTCATGGAACCGCATTTGAGTATTACCTGGGCTCATGGGGATCTTCGCTGACGCAGGGCGAGAAAGGCACACAATTCGGTTACTGCCCGCAGGGAGTAAGCCCAAGCTCCTCAAATCCATGCAATGCCCCTGTAGTTGCTCGCTTCGTGCAGAACAATTACGGCGGAACGTTCGGCGGACCAATTCTGAAGGACAAGCTTTTCTTCTTTGGAAGCACCTATTGGGATCACACCTACCAGGGCGCCTTCACGTTTACCTCCGGCGGAAATGTTTTTCCTGATCCGAATGGATTGAAGCAACTGCAGGCGGCATTTCCAAATAACCCAGGCGTCGCGGCCATGACGCTGAATGGTCCCTATGCTTATCCCATGGGCAATCCAACGCCGTTTGGCGCCACGTCATTGCTGCCGGTGACGGACGGAAATACCACAGCGAATATCGAGGTTTCGCAATATCTGCGCCATGTGCCTAACTATGTGCTCGACCAGGAAGAACTTGGCCGGATTGATTACCAGATGAATCCGAAGGATCGCCTCTACGTCCGCTATATGTACCAGAACAACCCGACGGTACCGGCCGGCGGCAATTTTGCAAGCGGCGGATATTATGACGTAAGCGGTATCACCCACTCGGTGGGCGGAGATTGGTCGCACATTTTTACTCCCTCCGTCGTCAACCAACTTCGCTATTCGTTCCAGCAGTCCACGATCGCTTTTGACGGCGGTGGCGTACCGAGTTGCACGATAGCGAGTTTTGGGAATTGTCCTTCACAGGTATCGCTTGGCGCAGGTCTCGAAGGATTTGGCTATGCGTCCAACCTGCCGCAGGGCCGAGTTGTCAAAGTAACCCAGGTTCAGGACAATGCAAGCTGGAACCATGGACGCCATACAATCACTTTTGGCGGTGAGTGGGACTATCAGAACTCGCCCAACGTTTTTCTTCCCAACGCCGAGGGCGCGTTTAACTTTGCCCCCGGTGCGACGAACGTCCCGCTCCGTAACGTGCCAACGGGTTCTCCCTTGAGCAATGGCATCACCGGACTCCTGGAGGGCGTTGCCTTTACTGACCTGACTGCGGGAAACCCGACCACACACTTCACAGAACCGGACTTCGCACTCTACTTCCAGGATGATTGGAAGGTGCGGTCGAATCTTACGCTGAACCTCGGCTTACGCTACGAGTTCTTCTCGCAGGGCATCAACATTGTGCACAATCAGAGCCTGGCGCAGCAGACAGGGTCGCATCCTCTTTGGAACACGGCGCTTCCTTTATCGGTGACCACTGTTCCGAAAGTTGATTCATACTTCAAGAATATTGAGCCGCGCATTGGCTTTGCGTGGAACCCCGAAAGCACCAAGAGGCTGGTGGTGCACGGTGGATTTGCCATCAATGTTGATCCCGCGTTTTATAACATTTTTCTCAACATCGCCACCGGTGCTCCGGCTATTAACGCAGGGGCGTTTCCCTGCGATGGCATCAAAGTTCAATGCGTGCCCAGCAACGGCTTGACTTTCAGCACGGTGCAGATTGCGGATGACCAGTTCGTTCCCACCGGCGGCGATCCTCGTGTGAACCCCTATGAAACAGTACCGACCACCTTCAAGAATCCGATGTCGGAGAGCTATACGCTCGGGGTTCAATACCAGTTGGGCAGCGCAGGTGTCGTGGAGGCGCGCTACGTCGGCAACCATGTGTTCCGCCAGTTCCAATCGCTGAACAATAATCCGGATATTGCCGATGTCCAGGCGTCGTTCCCCAGTTACGGTGCCGGACAGCCGGTATGCACAGATTCAACGCAAATTGGTTACACGCGGTCAAACTGTAACTTGGGCCTCGTCGAGACCGTCGCGAACACGGCCTTCTCGCTCTATGACGGCTTGCAGACTTCGTTCACGGCGCGCAGTTTTCATCACTGGACGGGAACTGCATCGTATACGTACAGCCGCACCATCGACAACACCAGCGAGATCTTCAGCACGGGGACAGGCGGCAACACCAGCGCGTTTGCGCAGGACCCCCTCAACCCGGATATCGGAGAGCGTGGCGTTAGCGGAAACTCGTATCCCGATGTCATCGGCTTGCAGATGGCCTACACGGAACCGTGGTTCAATGGCCAGAAAGGAATTCTTGGAAGGATTCTCGGCGGTTATTCCTTTAATGCTTTCTACACGTACAACAACGGACAACCGTTCACTCCGGAGCAAGCGCTGACGGCACAGTCGCCCTTCGTGAATTCGTCTGATCCGATGGCGTCAACAGCCTTCTGCGATTACGGCTTTTCGCAAGTCTTTGGAAATCCCTGCAGGCCGATTCTCTCCAACGCGAAAGCGCCCATCGGCACCGTAGGCATCAATACGGGCGCAGGGGGCTACATCAATTACGTCACGGGTGCATCCATTTCTCCGTCTGACGTTCACTGGCTCTGGAGCAACAAGTACGAAGCCATTGTGCGGAACAATCCGTTCCCGGGCGTTGGACGCAACACACTGCGCGGAGACAGCTTTAACGATCTAGACCTCACCGTTGGCAAGAACATCAAGCTTACAGAGCGCTTGACAACGATTCTCCAGATCAGCGCCTTCAATGCTCTCAACCGCGGCTATTACGGCACTCCTGATCCGAACATTGAGGATTCGCTGTATCCGACGCTGGATGGAGTTCCAGCCGGCTTCCTGAGCAACTACTATTCCGGAGGTGGCGGCGAAAGCCCGGCTGCAGGCGGCGCCTTTGGAGCCGGCCCCGGAAACCGCAGTGTCCAGCTCGCCGCAAAGATTGTTTTTTGATCAGATGTGCCGGGGGTGCGAATGCTCCTGATTGGGACGGGTTCGGCGGTGATTCACCCTGAACCCGTCACCTACTCGCCGTACCTTCCGCCTCCGAAAAGCAATGGCCAAATTCCCTTGAATCTCAGACAGGTGCCTTGCTGGAGCGCGCCGGTAGACCATCCCTCGCAGTCTGGCCCGCTAGGTTTCCATGTATGCCTCCGCATGGTGGAAACGCAACTGCAAACGCCTTCTTTTTTGTGGCTTCCGATCCGCGTGGTGATCTTGATGCATCGACGATCTTGGCTTCTCTCTCGCGTCATTCTCGGGGACAATTTGGCTTGATGGGGAATCTAAAGTACCCTGTGCTCGCCACGAGTTGCACAATATCCACAGGCTTCCCAACCTCATCACTCTTCGCGTAGCAGCATCAATGGATCAGCTCCCAACGCGCGTTGTGCCGGAATCCAAGCGGCCATTAGTCCCACCACGAACATGATGAGGACAACGCCGAAGAGCACGACGGGGTCCTGTGGCGACGCTTGATAGACGAGGTAGGAGAGCAGTTTCGTTGCGCCGACGCCTAATAGCAAACCAGCCACAGAACCGAACGCAAGCAATCTCGAGACGCGACCGAGGGCCGCGTGCAGCACCTGTTTGCGTTGGGCGCCAAGGGCGATGCGGATACCCAGTTCGCGTAGCCGCTTGCTCACCGTGTACGATGCCATGCCGAAAATGCCGGTGACGGCCAGCATTGTCCCCAGCAGTCCCAGCACGCCCAGAGCCACGGTGGCCACACGCGCGGTGAACAAGGCGGAATCCATTTCGCTGTTCCAGCTTTCGATCACCAGCGGCAGTGCAGGATCGAGGCGGCGCAGAGATTGTTGCAGCGCGCCGGCTACCTCTTGTGCGCCGCGCTGTGACCGGACGATGATCCAGGTGTTGCTGAAGGGCTCCTGCAAAAACGAATAGAACATCGCCGGTTGACGGTCTTCCGTCAGAGTTTCGTACTTGCCGTCCTCCACCACTCCCACCACTTCAACGCGGTCGCCGCCCCAGCGCTTGAAGTGGCCGCCTACAGCCTTGTCCACTGACCCGAAAAGTCTGCGCGCAAATTCCCGGTTGACCACGGCCACCATGGGAGCCTTTTTGTCATCGTCCAGTGTGAACGATCGTCCCGCCAGCATTGCGGTCCCGGCCGCGCGGAAGTAGTCCGGGGAGACATCGAGCTTCTGCGCATCGGCGATGACATTCGCGGGTCGGTAATCGGTGGTGCTGTCGGCAAATACAGATGAGTCGCTGCCGCCGATGCTCAGCGGCAGCCGATCGGCATAGCCCGCCGCGGTCACGCCAGGAATGGCTGCTGCGGCTTCCAGCATGCGCCTCTGCATTTGCGTTTGCCGGTCGCCGTTATAACCACCCATATTCAGATCGGTCTTCGCCAGCATCGCATCGCGGGGTTGAAAACCATAGTTGCTCTGAAGCGAGCGGGCAAGGCCGCGCACCGCTACCAGGGAGGCGGTAACCAGAACCGCGCAGATGGCGATCTGAAACCCCAAAAGAGCATCCCGCAGAGTAATATGGCGCAGCCCGGCGGCACTCGAGGAGCCCGAGCGGATAACCTGCCAGGGGTCTGCGCGCAGTACCTGGCGAACCGGAACCAGGCTAAACAAAAAACCGCTCGCAAGAGTAAGTAGCACCGCGAATGCATATGTCTTCGCATCTGGATTCACCGGCACATTGATGGGAATGCCGGAAATAGGCTGCCACGTGCTCAGCACG
>Ga0209004_1000087_pt1 | contig 25726 bp, 21 predicted proteins | sample TexAe_RefH0_M1_FD_187948 | JGI IMG/M metagenome (GOLD analysis project Ga0209004, IMG submission 187948) | Forest soil microbial communities from Davy Crockett National Forest, Groveton, Texas, USA - Texas A ecozone_RefH0_M1 (SPAdes) (version 2) | ecosystem: Environmental > Terrestrial > Soil >... | reverse complement strand
GGGAAGATCTTGCCGTTCACCAGAATGGCGCTGCCGTAATATTCAGATACCCACGGCGCATCCGGTTTCCCTGACACTGGGTAATAGATCCCCCCATCTGGCCGGAAAGACCGGTCGAAGATGACCAGGGGAATTTCATGCGCGCCCTTGGGCAGATGCAACGAGTCTTCGAATTCGTCCCGGATCAGATAAAGGCCCATCAATCCTGCGACTGCGTTCAGCCGCGTAATTCCCATGGCATGGTCGTGGTAGAAGAGGCTGGTTGCTTCCTGCTGATTCGGGTAGTAGCAGGTGGCCGAGCGCCCAGGCACAAACCAGTCTTCTGGATATCCATCGTTTTCAGGCGCCGTTCGCGCCCCATGCAGATGCACCACGGTGCGCACATGAGGTTTGTCCGCTTCCGCTCCGTGGAGAGTGTGATCGATAGGAAGAAAATGCTGTTGCGGCAACTCGTTTGCCCACTCCACGAGGATGGGCTCGCCGCGACGGGCTTCAAAGGTCGGGCCGGGGCACGAACTACCATATCCCCAGAATGTCGTGGGCTGCAGATCGCGATGAACCTTAGCCTGAAACTGTCGCATCGCGACACGATAGTAAGGAACGTTCATCGCCGGGTGCATCGGATTTGGCCGCAGACCGGAGGGTTTTGCGAATGCGGGGATTGGCAGCGCATCGACATACCGCGCCAGCCCGCTCGTATCGAGCAGCGGCTCGGAAGGCTTCGCCGGAGCGCTCATGATATGTCCAGTTTGCCCATCGGCATACGCGCTGCGCGCTGCAGCGACTGCAGCAAGCACGCTCAGATGCCGGACGAAACGCCGTCGTGTCGTCTTCATGGATTCCTTCAAGTCGAGATTTGGCAGACTCTCAAAGAGTTGCACCTTTTCCAGCCTGAACGGAAGAGATTGCGAACAGATGAATTTGTCCGGAACCTTCCGATAGGGAATGGCCTGCAACGCGGCGATCTCATCGCATGAGGGATTTAACAAGAATATGAAGTCTCATTCATTTATGCAGCGGCGGGCGCGCATAGAGTCGCGGTTGTCTTCGTCACACGCGGACAGGCTCATCTTTTTTCTGCTCAGCCTGATCGAGAATGGCGAAGCGACTGCAGCACAAAGGAGAACCGTATGAAGCCCGCGTCATCGACCGGAATATCCCCCATCCTGCGCGCACTGACACTGATTGCAGGCGTCGCGCTTGCGCCAGCAGTCTTCGGCCAGCAGGTAACATTCTCTCCTTATATCCAGCTCGGCGATAACGGCGCATTTGGTCCCACCGACCAAATCGTGATCGCCTGGCAAACGGATGCCACCACCCCCAAGCCATCCGCCTACAAGGTCGAGTTCCAAGCATCGGAGCGCGATCGCGGATCCGCTATTCCACAGGCCCGGGTCATCGACAACTACCTCGCTGCCGACCCATCCCTACCGACCATCCCCGGCGCTTATGGAGCGCACTCGAACTACACTGCCGTCTTGAGCGGCCTCCGTTACGACACGCAATATCAGTACCGCGTCACGGGTCCGGGCATGCCGTCGGGTGGGTTTTCCTCTTCCTTCCATACGCGCAAGCTGGGCCACGTCTTCTCCTTCGTAGTCGTAGGAGACGAAGGCTTCTTCCCAACCGTACCCAACTCCAATCCCGCGGTCATCGTGGACTACGAAGCGCGCATCGCTCATCTGATTCATGATGCCGCGAACCTCACTGTCGCGGGCGTGCCGCCGCTGCCTCCATCCGACTTCATCCTCAACACCGGCGACAATGTCTACAACGAAGGCACGGAGGATAGCTACCGCGACTTCTTCTTTCCGGTCTACAACAGCGATCAAGACTCCAACGAGACCGGAGCCCCCATTATCCGGAGCGAGCTTTTTTTTCCCGCCGACGGCAACCATGACCTGGGCAGCACCGGCGTATCCGCCAATCTTCTGGCCGACAACTCCGCGCCGCTCTTCAGCGGCAATCTCAGCGGTGGAGATGCTCTCTCGTTCTTCAACGACTTCTATTTCCCGCAAAATGGGCCTAAGGGATTCGATATCCAATACGACTGGAACGTAAACACCTCCGTGCCCACCGGCTTCACCTTCACCTACCAGGGAGAGACCTTCAACTCCCCCTCGGCCATAGCTGCCCTTCGCAATTCGACTAAGGTCGACACCGGCAAAGGCCCCTCGGTCCAGATCGATCACCAGAGCAACTATTCCTTCGATTACGGCAATGCCCACATCCTCTTCCTCGATGCCAACCCGCACCTGTTCAACGACAATCTGCCCGGCGGCAATGCTTTCAATGCTCCGCCGCCGACCTTCGTGGCATATCCTACTGCGCTGGGCCAGTGGGTCGTGCAGGACCTCGATTCCAGCAAGCAGCCTTGGAAAATCGTCGTCTACCATCAGCCAGCCTTCACTTCGGGCGACGCAACCCTCGTCAACAACCAGATGCGCGCGGTTGCCAAACTGCTGGAGGACCATGGCGTGAACATTGTTTTCAACGGCCATGATCATAATTACCAGCGCTCGCTGCCCATTCGCGCTACTGCACGCACCGCGGCGACTCCCACCACCACGGCAGGCTCACCGGCAGTTTATGTGGACCAGAAGTTCAACGGAAATACTGATACAGTTCCCGATGGCGTTCTCTATCTGGTGGAGGGTGCAGGCGGTAATCGCGACTTCGACGGCGACTATGCTCCACCGCGCGGCAGCGGCGTCGGTCTCGATCAGGACGACTCTGCCACAGGAACATTTGTAGACGAGCCCGGTCTCACCGTCCCGCAAGGTCCTGCTTCTTGGCTTGACACCAACCTCACCAATGCAGAAATGATCAACTTCTTCCCCAATGCCGGGCAGGGAACTAAGATTACGGCGAAGCTCAAGGCCAAGGTCTTCTCCTTCGGCGATGTACTTGTCGACCACAACAAGCTGACACTTTATCAAATCAGCGAGCCGCTGCAACCAACCTCCACGGCAACCGCCGCCGATCCGGCGCCCTACGGAACGGATATCAATGGTCAGCCGCTGAACGATCCGATTCCCGATACCCAGGTTGATCCCGCGAACGGACAGGTCATCTCCGCTCCAGCCACGGGCGTCTCTGCATTGTTGGATAAGTGGACAGTCACCAAACCAGAACTCGGCGACTCCGTCCGTGCCAAGCTCTCGGCTCCCGGCAAGGTCATGGCCGGACAGACTCTCAACTACACGGTCTCCATCATGAACGAATCGGATTACTCGCTGAATGGAACCCAGGTGCGACTGCGCTTGCCGCAGTTTGTGACCTTTGCGGGAACGCCCGGCGATATGGTTACTGTAGATGGAGATTACATTGTCGTCACAGTGGGACGCGTTGCCGCAGGCTCCGAACAGTCGGTCGAAATCCCGGTGACTGTTTCATGGGAGGCTCGCGACTCCTTTCCGCTTCTTGCATCCGCTGCTGTGACTTCCGCCACCGCTCTTCCCGTCAGAACCAACGACGTATTCACCACCATCGTCCGCTAGCCAACTCGCGGGCGACAGAGAGGTCCTCTAAACCACGCATCCAGGACCGAAGAATTCCTGGATGCGTTTTCTTCGGAAGCGGGGTCCATTCTTCTATGGAAAATTAGTAACGAGAACGAAAAAATAGCATACCGAGGAATGCCCCGCAAGAACTCTGTTGCGGGGATGCCGACCCAAGATGTGAATGATAAAGGACGCTATCGCCAGCTTGCATATCGACACAGGAGGTGGTTCGCGCAACCGCCTCTAAGTGAATCGAACAACATGCGTAAACATTTGCCGAGATTTCGTTACTTATTGGAGTCTAATCCCCAAAAAATCGGCAGTGAGTCTGCGGACCGGAATGGCGCGGGTCGGGGTTAGACTGTCACCGTTTCCTCGTCATGTTGGATGGCAACTACTGGACCGCGCCTTTGCGCTTCCTCAGCTCCGGCGATTTGCTGAAGCATCAGAGACCGGAGCTTTGATGCGTATTCTGAATCCAATCCGAGGTGCGAATACTCGTCCATGACACCAATTGCAAAGCGGAGATCGTCAACGAAGCCGGGATTATAGTCAGAGATCATACAGAGATTTTAGTCAGCGCATCCTGTCTGCGGGATGTGTGAGGGAGACCGGTTGCTGCGCTCGCCATGAACCTGCAATTGCCTTACGTTGGAGATGGTGCTGCGACGAATTCATCCCGATGATAGAGGTCGTGTGCAACAGGCTCTCACCCGGGCATCTGAGGCAAGAGCCGGCTTTCATCTTGAATACCGTTGGCTGATGCCCGACGGCCCAATCAAGCACTTCTACGTTGCCGCTCGCGCGTTGACCACTTCATCGGGCAACCTTGAGTTTTTGGGCGCCGCAATAGATGTCACCGCGGCAAAAGAAGCAGAGGAGAAACGCCGGCGAGATGAAGACGAACTTCGCCGCATTACCGATGCGATCCCGCAACTGATCATCGTCTAACCTGACTGAAACCCACTTTGAATGCCGGGGATGACTCAAGAGGGTGAAATCGCGTACTGGCAGCTGTTTTGCCTCTGACCCTTGCGCAACAGCGCCAGGAGCATGAGACAGCGCGAATGGGTCAAAAAGCAATCGCTAAAGATGTCGAGACACGTGCCGCGATTCAGACCTGGACTCGGCGGGATGTTCATGGCCCCCAGATCCGGCCGGAGCGATTTTCACCGATCCGGCCGATTTGACGACCACTGAGCATCTGCGACCTCATTTAATAAGAGAGCCGGCGACTTGTCCCATCAGAACTGCAAAGGGCATGTCCAGCGCAGCATATACGTCATTGGCCTTCGGATCAGCGTTGTCGCCCAAAATCTCCATGATCAACGTCGCGTAGTCTGATACCTCTATGCCGAGTGTGCCCAACCTCGCGATTCCAGCCTGACGTTTGTCCTGGGAAAATGTTCCGCACGCGTCCAAAGCGATAATCGGTTCATACCCGGCTTCTTTTGCGGAAATCGCGGGAAAGGATGCGCACACCTCGAAGGACAGTCCCGCGATGATGAGGTGATCACGTTTCGTCGCTTTCACTGCCTCGACAAAGCGGACATCATCCCATGCATTGACCGAGGAACGATCGAGAATATTGTCTCCCACCACGGCCTCCAGCTCCGGGATGGTCGGACCCCACATGCTGTCTCGTGCTGTGGTAACGGGGACGATTGGCAGCCCGAGAACCTTCGCTGCCTTCGCGAGACCAACCACATTATGTTTGAGGTCACTGACGGTGAGATCGCGGACTCCTGTAAATAAGCCGACCTGATGATCGACCAGGAGCACTGCAGTGTTTTCGCGGGTTCTTCTTGTATGTTTCTGCGGCACCATATTTTCTCCTTCATCAAATTCAAGTGTTTCTTCGACCGTGCAAAATCCAACGTCTTGCTGCTCCCCGAGAGGTCGAAAAGACCGCAATGGTCGTCTCGGACCGCGAAACTCCAGAGGCTTCTCACGCGCTCATTGCCTGGGTATGAAGCTGCCAGCGCCCTCAAATTGACCATAGCGACACAACAGTCCCGTGACTAGATGACATAAAACCACTACATTGGTGCATAGAAGCAACAATCGCCGTGGAAGATCTAAATGACATCTACTTCTTCGCCTCAGTCGTCCAGCACGGCGGCTTCACTGCTGCTGCGCGCGTAATCGGGGTTGAGAAAACGCGTTTAAGCCGGCGTATAGCGGCGCTCGAGAAGCGACTTGGCGTCCGTTTGCTGCAGCGCACCACCCGCGCTCTCGCGTTGACAGAGGCCGGACAGCGCTTCTTCGATCGATGTGTAGCCACGGTCGAAGGAGCGCACGCAGCTTACGACAGTGTGGCGGAATTGCGTAAAGAACCGGCAGGAGTTGTTCGCCTCAGTAGTCCCGTGTTTCTGGCGCAGAGATGCCTGGCTTACGCACTTCCGGCGTATTTGACGGCCAATCCAATGGTTTCTGTATTCCTCGAACCCACTGACCGAATCGTGAGTGTGATTGAGGAACGATTCGATATCGCGATCCGGGCAAAGCCAATGATTGAGGATGCAGGACTCATAGCAAAGACGCTCAGACATTCCCAACGTGTGCTCGTTGCCAGTCCTGCCTTTCTTGAACGCTATGGGCGCCCGGAAAGTCCGGTAGAACTGCCGAGGTTTAGCGTGGCTGCAAGCAGCGACGATACATTCGAGGGTGGGGCGCGATGGAACCTAACGAGTCTTGACAGTCATACGCAACTCGTCGAGTTCAAGCCGAGGCTCGTGACAAGCGATCTGCGCGTGCGACTTCAAGCGGCGATACACGGTATCGGCATCGCATTACTGCCGGAGCAAGTCGTTTTTGCGCCACTACAAGAACGGATTATTGAGCGAGTCCTGCCGGAATGGTCTGGAGCGAAGAATATCCTTCATCTCGTTTATCCCACGCCTCGTGGAATGCTGCCGTCGGTTCGGAGCCTCATTGATTATTTGCTGATCCATGTTCCTGCCTGGCTTCACGAAAACAGCATCTAGAGAGAGCGTTTTCGCATTGATCGGTTGGGATACGCCCGTCAGGGCAAGTCAAGCTGCTCGTCTAATCTCCTTCACTCCGAGTTTCAGCCGCCGTCGCAAAAGAAGTCGCAACGTTCCGCAGTTCCGGTATCGCAGCGAAATGCAGGGGCGTCCAAATCGAAGATCGCACTACAGGGTCTTCGAAAGAGCTTTGCAGATTGCGAACACTGCCCGGTCATCGGAATCGAAATGTGAGCCGGCTATCGCTAGTTGCCTCTACCCTAAATTCCTCAAAAAATGATGCCGACCGATTGATAATCGCTCCGAAATGTCATGTCCGTTGCGCAAGAGCTTCCAACACTTGTTTGGGCCGGATGGGCAAATGACGCACACGTGCCCCGGAGGCAGCAAAGATCGCATTTCCTATCGCGGGCGCGACCGGTGTGGTTCCCGGCTCGCCAAGCCCAACCGGCGCTTCTGAGCTCGGAAGAAACTCAACTTCAACTTCCGGTACATCTCCCATGCGGAGCAAGGGATATGAATCCAGGTTGGTGTCTTTCGGCTGGCCATTCACGAACTCCGATCCCTCGTGCAGCGCCATGCTCAATCCCCATAGTGCACCGCCCTCGATCTGAGCTTCGGCGCCATCCGGCTGGACGATCGTGCCAGCGTCAATCACCAAGGTCAGCTTCTCTACTGTTACGTGGCCGGTGGTGCGGTCAACGTGAACGCGGGCCGCGCAGGCTGTCCAAGTGGGCATATTGCGCTCCTGTCCAAACGTTGTTGCAATCCCGACCCCGACATCTGTCGGTGTCGGTTTGCCCCATCCCACCTTCTCTGCAACGCGGGCCAGCACAGTTGCCTGCCGATGTGCGCCGCCGGCGGAGTTTGGCGCCGATCCGGCATTTCGTCCGGCACCATCGAGCATTCTGAGTCGCAACTTCCCTGGATCAACCCCCGCCGCGTGTGCCGCCTCATCCATGAAACTTTCGACAGCCCAATTCGTCCAACCGGCACTTACAGATCGTAGCCAACCGGGTCGAAACGTCTGTTCAGCCAAGTCGTTTCTGAGTGCGCGAACTCGCTGTGCTCCCACGTTGTACCAGTGGTCTGCGCCAGTAATGGAGAACGGATCGTACGGAACCCCGTTTAAGCCCCTCGAGAGAAACGATGGCGCAATCACAGCACTCGGCCATCCCGCTGCCGCATGGTGTTCCATCGCCGTTACTGTACCGTCCTCACCCCAGGCCATGCGCATCACCTGCACGGAAGGTGAGCGCGGGCAGTCAAAGCGCATGTCGTCAGCCCGCGTGCAGATCATCTTGACAGGCTTGCCAATCGCCTTGGATGCCAGTGCAGCTGGCACAATGTAGTCGCCATCGAGTCGCCGCCCAAAACCTCCTCCCAGCAGATAGCTGCGTATCACAATTGTGTCCTGACTGCGCCCCAGCGCCTTGGCCAATAAAGAAAGGGTTAGAGTCTGCCACTGACTTCCGGCGTGAATTTCGAAAACGCCGTCGTTTTCGAAAGCGAGCACATTTAGAGGCTCTAGTGCGAAATGCATCACAGTACTTGTCGTGTAGGTTCTCTCGATCTTTCGCTTGGCGGAAGCGAATGCCGTCTCAACATCCGGGTCGTCAACGAATAGCGAACCACCCTTGGGATCTGCGATCAACTCGGCCGCACGTTTCTGAATATCGGCCTCTGATATCTTCGCCGCCTGGCCTGACTCCCAAGTCACCTTCACTAGATCGGCTGCCTTGCTTGCGGCTACGAAGCTCTTCGCGAACACCATCACCCAGCCGGGCGCCGTCCCCGATGGATCGTCCAGCACGAGACTTTTCAGGTAGCCGGGCACTCGCTTCGCTGCCGAATCGTCGACAGAGACCACTTTGGAGTCATATCGCGTTGGCGGAACTTTTGGACGGGCATAAACCACGCCCGCCACTGCGGCATCTAATCCGTACTTGCCTTGGCCATTAACCTTCGAAGGAATATCGAGCGCGAGCGTATTTCGCCCAATCAGACGGCGTTCAACCGGAGATTTGATCTGAATACGTTGAAGCTGTTCGGCCGTGAACGTTCGCCCCAGATTGCCACGGGATACTATATCGCCGTACGGGATTGATCTTCCTGCCCCCTTGACCGCGCTATTGCGTGCCGTGCACAGGTGAGTGGGAACGCCAAGTAACTTTGCACCCTCTTCGATCAAAGCAATACGACCAGCGGCTCCCGCTCGGCTGAGCACGGGAAACGCCTGCCAAACCGACCAACTACCACCTGTGATCATGTTGCCCCACTTTGCGGCGGAATCGACGGTGATGACTCGGACCTTGTTCCAATCAGCTTCCAACTCATCTGCCACAATTCGTGCCAGAGCGGTCCCAACATGTTGACCCATCTCCGCACGAATGACGTTGATCGTCACAGTGCCACGCGGATCGATCCCATACCAAATGGTTGGAACGAAAAGCTCAGTCGGAGTGCCGCCAGACTCGGCGTTCAGGGGCGATAGCACTGCACCGGCCGTGTTCAAGGGCGACCGTGCATATCCCAGCACTACACCCGTTCCCAACATGGTGATCAGAAAGCTGCGCCGCGATATTTCGTCGCTGGACGGGAGTTTTTGAGGCAAACGGTTAATCATCTATCCAATCCTTCTTCGATTCTTGTTGCTGCGAGCTTAATAGCCTTGCGTATGCGAACGTAAGTCATGCAGCGGCAGACGCTGCCGGCCATTACAGCGTTGATGGCTTGATCCGTAGGATTGGGAAAGTCTTTGAGCAGCGTCGCCGCTTGCATGATCTGCCCGGGTTGGCAGTAGCCGCACTGCGGGACTTGCAGTTCGAGCCATGCAGTTTGCAGTGGATGCCTGCCGTTCGGGTCGAGCCCCTCGATGGTTGTAACTTTGGCCCCGGCCACTGCCGCGATGGGCGTGATGCAGGAACGCGTGGCACGCCCCTCCACGTGCACGGTACATGCGCCGCAGAATCCAATTCCGCAACCGAATTTGGTTCCTGTGAGTCCCATTTCGTCGCGAATCACCCAAAGCAACGGTGCATCATCGGGACTGTTCGCGGAGACCATTTTGCCATTGAGATCGAATGTCGTCATAATCGTCCAAGTCCTCCTCTTGCGCTCGTTCAACGTGATGCGGCCGACTCGCGGCGGATGGCGGATACCTTTTTTTCGATATTGCTCCAGGGTCGGTATTTCGTCCGGGTGCGACGTAGGTAAGCCGCAAGCCTCGCGATCTCGCCGTCGGTAAGTGAATTGCGATACGCAGGCATCACCAGTCCAGGTGTAGCTTCCGCGCTGCCGACGCCGTTCAACACAACCTGAATGAAATTGGTGGGTTCATGACGCAACTCCTCAGTCCTCACTATTCGCTTGAATTTCGAAGCAATCGTTAGAGACTGAGGAAGTGGAACACCGCTTGCAAGTCGAGATTGCGCAGCGGATTAAGAGGCGTCCTTGAGCGCCCGCATGCAGACGTGTTCAACGCCAGTACTTGAAACGCAAAGGAGAATCTGGATGGAGAAGGGAAGCTGCAGTTCAGGACGATCACTGTGGCATCTTCGAGGAGGTTGCTGCTTTGCGGCGGCAGCGCGCAGGTGCGAAGTTTCGTTCACGCAGCCCGAATTCTTGGCCATTCACTCGTGCTTATCGATTAGTGGAGTTTGCAATAGTGGTCTCATCGAGGAGTCAATCGGTAGTGATCACCGGTCCGTGCAGCCGGTTTTGCGGCCAGGTGGATTGGATTTGTAAACACTGGGCCGACTCCCAGGACGAAACTGATTTATGTACCTGCTCGCCTTTTCGAAAAGAAGAGGTTTTCGAGCCTTGCGAAGTTGAGAGTGGACTTCTTTAGGAAAGGACATCCAGTCGCCCGGTGACCACCAAGGTCCTATGGCCTGCGTGCCAGATCGCTGCTGAACGCGCTGGTCTCGACAACCGGCGCATTCATCCGTACACTTTGCGCCACTGTTTTGCGACCCACCTTCTCGAAGCCGGCGCCGACCTGCGCACGATTCAGATCCTGCTCGGTCATCGCGATCTCGAGGTCACCACAGTCTACCTACATCTGTCCCAACGGCATCTCAGTGCGACCGCCAGCCCGCTCGATGCACTCACGTTCGCACAGGGAGGCCCCAAGCACAGCTCATGAGACGGCCTCCGCTGGAGATGGCTGGCATCGTTCGCTGTGCGGGACAGGCATTTGTAGAACGCAGTCGCAGGCGTAGCTTGGCCGCCAGAGCGGGCTAAACTCGCCGCTCGTCTGTCCGGCCAAACATCCCGTCTGGTTCGAACGTCAACCCCGCGATGCTGCCAGGGCCCATCGATCGATGTTGGATGCACTCGCTGCGCTGGCGAGCGAGTGCATCGTGTGTTTTTGCTTCACGGAACCGCAACTCCAACGGCGGGTGGAATCGGAATCCCAACCGCAGTCGTGCTGACCCGCGTCAACAACCACTTTCCGTCGATCTTCATGGCTTCACCGGTTAGGTCTACGTGGCTCTTGGCCGTCCAAAACGGCTGGCCGGTGGCTGGATTCGTTGACACGTCGAAGTAATGGCATTCGAAATACGTCGATGATGTCCATTGGTCATCTTTCTTTACAGGAACATACTTCGTTTTGTACGCCGGGGTAAGCGATACCCACTTATTGGCTGGCTGCAACCCGCCGGCAACATACTTGAAGAACGTGCACAGCGTGCCTTGCTGCCCGGTGGCAGACGTGTCGCCCGTGGGTGGAGGGCAAGTTGCGGGATCATCCGGATCGCCGTTGCCAACATAATTTCCTGCTGTGGCAGCAGTGCTGACAACCGTGAGTTCGGCGTCTTGAGCAAAGATCGAGAGTACCTCGCGGGTTCGCTGTGCTATCACTGCAGGCGAATCGCCGTTCAATGGATCGTGCACGCTGATTGCTGCGTGAAAGGTTTTGTGGAGTTGTTCCAGTTCTGTCATTTGGGCAAGTTGCTCGTCTCGGTCCTGCCAGTTGTCTGCTTGTAAAGCTCCTGACTGCGCTACAGCCGGCGTCGTCAACAACGCCCCCACCAGAAGCACGCTGAGCATCGCTGTCATGTTCCTGTACGTCGATTTCATTTCCGTCTCTCCTCTCTGAGTTCTGGGGTGCAGTTGTCGTTCGCACCGCGCATGTTTGCTTGTCTATACTCCACATGCGGGTCCGAGTTTCCATGACTGCCCTTTGAGGAGCAATACCTGCGCGGCGAATTGTTTCTCCCCAAACAAATCATTCTGCCGCAATCAGTTGGAAGAAGTTGTCCCCTGATGATCTCGGAGTGCTACACTCGGGCTCACGGTCTGGCGGGTACGAAATGCCCCTTTCACCCACTGAAAACACGGTGAGGTTTGGCCCGTTTGAGTTGGACCTGAGGACGCGGCAGCTCACCAGGAACGGCGCGAAGATCCGGTTGTCGCAGCAGCCGGTTCAGGTCCTGTCGCTGCTCTTGGAAACTCCCGGCGAGATTGTGACGCGGGAAGAATTCAGGCGACGACTATGGTCGTCCGATGTGTTTGTCGATTTTGACCACGGGCTGAATAAATCCATCCAAAAACTCCGCGACGCACTGGGGGATTCAGCGGGCTCTCCCCGTTTCATTGAAACCATCCCGCGGATCGGATACCGCTTCATTGCGCTCGCCAATGAGGCGGGAGAAAGCGTGCAACCGCCGTCAGAAACAGGAATCTTCGCGCCGCGGACGGCCCCGGCCCTCCCGTCATCACTTTTTCCCAGATGGCTCGTTCTCTGGGTGAGGGGGGACTCCCGCCGAGTCGCATGGGAAATCCCAGTGGCCGGCCTGGTGTTGATCGGGCTGGTTGTAGTGGGGACCTTGTACTGGACGCGGAATTCACGCGAGCGCTGGGCTCGGGACCAGGCATTGCCTGAAATTCTTCGTCTGATCGATGAGGACAAAAAGGATCAGGCCTTCCAACTGGCCTTGCAGGCGAAGCGGTACATTCCGAACGATCCGGTGCTCCTCCGTACGCTAAGTGCTTTTACGAAACCGATCTCAATCCAAACAACTCCCGGCGGAGCGGATATCTACGTCAGAACCTATTCTGCCGGCGAGAAAGATTGGAGCTTTCTCGGCAGATCACCTCTTGAGAACGTCCTTGTGCCTTGGGACTATCTGCGTCTGAAGATTGAGAAGGCCGGATTTGGGACAATAGAAGCGGCTTCCGTCGCCATTCCAACCACGAAGCTCAGATTTGTTTTGGATAAGGTCGGGTCAGCTCCAGCGAATATGGTTCGCGTTCCTGGCACAACGTTCAGGTTCCGTAGCGCAGCGCCGATCGAACTTGCAGACTATTGGCTCGACAAGTACGAGGTCACGAACCGACAATTCAATGATTTCATCGGGAACGGCGGCTACCAGAATCGAGCGAACTGGAAACACGAATTCATCAGGAATGGTCGGCGCCTATCATGGCAAGAAGCCTTGGGTGAGTTCAAGGACATCACTGGGCGCATCGCGCCTTCGACATGGGAGCTGGGATCTTACCCCGATGGACAGGGTGATTTTCCGGTAGCTGGAGTGAGCTGGTATGAAGCTGCCGCCTATTGTGAGTCTGTAGGCAAAAGTCTGCCTACGGTTTATCACTGGTATAAAGCAGCGGGCTTGGGCATTGCCTCTGACATTCTGCGCTTCAGCAATTTTGATGGAAAGGGTACTGCAGCTGTCGGTAGCTATCAAGGGTTGGGACCTTACGGTACCTACGATATGGCCGGCAATATTAAGGAGTGGACTTGGAATGAGGCGGGCAGCAAGCGCTACATCTTGGGCGGTGCTTGGAATGAATCGAAATACATGTTTGCCGTTGAAGATGCGCGCCCCCCCTTCGATCGTTCCGCCGCGTTGGGATTTCGGTGCGCGAAGTACAGTTCTCCACTGACGGAGTTCTTGACCCGCCCAATCGACGCTCTCAATCGCGATTACAGCAAAGAGACGCCAGTTCCGGATCCGGTCTTTGCTTTCTACAAGAGCCTCTATTCGTATGATCACACTGAGTTAGATCCGAAGGTGGAAGCAGTAGAGGATTCTTCCAAGTACTGGCGTCGGGAAAGAGTCAGTTTTAGAGCTGCATACGGTAATGAACGCGTAACAGCCTATTTGTTTTTGCCGAGGAATGCTCGCCCACCCTATGCAACCGTAATCTTCTTTCCCGGCGTGCATGCCTACTTCGAAAAATCGAGCGAATACATAGGTCCCGAATTTGATTTCGTCGTCCGCAGTGGCAGGGCACTTCTCTACCCAATTTATGTTGGAACCTATGAACGCCGCATAACATCAATCTCTGTGCGTCAGACCCCCGAAGAAGTAGTGCAACCGGGAGGCGCGTGCCTCCCGGTCGGCCCGAAAGGCAGCAGAGATTTAGTCCCCGAGTGGGCCAAGGATATTGGACGCTCGATTGATTATCTCGAAACCAGAAGCGACATTGATTCCCGCCATTTGGGCTACATGGGGTTGAGCTTGGGAGCCGTCTGGGGACCAGTCATGACTGCGGTTGAACCACGATTCAAGGCGTCAGTGCTGATCGGTGGCGGTCTTCCTTTCGAGAAACTGCCTTCCGAGATCGAGCCGATCAACTTCGCTCCACGAGTAAAAACGCCAACCCTCATGGTGAACGGGCAGCAAGACTTCATATTCCCTGTCGAATCATCGCAAGATCCGCTGTTTCGTATGTTGGGTGTGGCGGGTGCGGATAAGCGCCACGTAACATTCGACTCGGGGCATATTCCGCCCACTGAGCCTGTAATAAAGGAAAGTCTTGATTGGCTCGATCGATACCTCGGCCCAGCGCAATCCCCACATTAGCGTAGCCAATCGCCTTCGCGATTGCGGTCGGATGTCTAGCAAACCGGTTTCTCCGGGGCGCCGATGGGATCACTGCTGAAGTTCCCAAAGCGCCGTATACCGGCCTTCCCGCGATCATGGCAAGTCTGTCGGTCGACGGAGCCCCGCTGCGCATTTGCGCGCCCTACCGGTTAACGAGGTGGTCTAAGGACGGGAGGTTCCACCCTGAATCTGTCCATTCGATTCCAGTACTCTGCGGCGCGCCGCGAGCAGGTTGAGCCACGTCCCACCGAAGATGCCGATGAATGAGGCGGATGCCAACTGAATATGCAGAGGCGAGTAACCATGGGTGAATGGAGCAAGAATCCCGATGCTGACTCCCGAGGTGAGCCCTACAGCGAACAATATGACGGCCGCCAACGAAAGCTTTGGATACTCTTTTTGCAGGCATTGGTAAAACACAATCGTCGCAGGTGCAAGCAGAATGGCGAACAGGACTGTGCCCACCGCTGCCACGAATAACCATGGGGGTTTTCATCGGGTGATAGGAGGTCGGAGAGGATTGCCGCCTTTGCATTGAACTGCTTGCCTTGGTAAAGGATCAATCCCGCAACCAGCATGCTTGCGACAAAGGCAAGATGGCTTGCCGGGAGCAGAGTGCGGCACAAGAGCCGCGGCGTGAGCTTCAGCATTTGGCAACTATCGTAGCGCAGCTGTTTGTTGCGCATTCTTCCCGTTTCTGGTGTGTTGTAGCTAGGTTACATCGGAAACGCCTCGGCCAGGATGCATCGTATAGTTGCATCTATTCTCCGAGGCGTTTTCGATTAGCGCACGAGAAGGGAGCCGCAGGTGTACATAGCGGACGCGGTGAGTTAGGCGGGATTATGGGTATTGAATGCTGACCTGTTTTCCGGCTGCGCTGCCTCGAAATCTTGCAGCGTAGCTACGGGTGCGGCCCATCACCTGGGAATATGAAACTATCGGGCGGTGGCGCCCTAAAAGGGTGTCGCTTCTGTTGCCGACTCAGCCTCGCGCAATCGCTTGACGACGTTTGGTGATGGTGATGAGACGCAGGGTGATGGGTAGCGTTTACGAGGGAGCCGGCCAGGTCCGAAAAATCCACCCTCCGCCAAGCGCTTGATAAAGTTGCGCCTGGCTAAAGGCTTAAGAACATGCGAGACCGCTTGTCTCTGGAACGTTAGACCTTGGGTAGTTTGTTCACGTTCCAATCCCCTCCGAGGGCCTTGATCAGCAGAACGGTGGCGTCGAGTTGTCTGCGCCGGATGTCGATGTCATTCCGTTCGTTGCTAAGAGCAGTCGTTTGTGAGGTCACAACCTGAAGATAGGTATCTACCCCCCCAGTGTAGCGGTTCATAAATATACGAAGGGTTTCTTCGGCCGCAGAAGTCGCACTTTGCTGTTGTTGCGACTCTCCTGAGAGAATGCGCAGGACGGCCAGATTGTCCTCGACCTGCTGAAAAGCTGTGAGGGTCGTCTGACGGTAATTCGCGACGTTCCCATCGTAGCCGGCGATGGCTGACTCTTTCGTCGCGCGTCTCCGGCCAGCATCAAACAGTGTTTCGGATAAGCTCGGACCCACTGCCCAGAAGCGGCTGGGCCAGTTAAACCAGTTGGTGGCCGAGGTTCCGTCAAATCCTGCCAGGGCACTCAGGTTTAAGGTGGGATAGTAAGCAGCCTGAGCAATACCGATTTGTTCATTGGAGGCGGCCATTCGCCGCTCGCTCGCCGCTATGTCCGGCCGGCGCTCCAGCAACTCGGACGGCAATACCTGCGGAATCGCGGGAATCGCCGGCGTTTGGAGATCGATGGGGTTGGGGGGCAGGCTGAAGTTTGCAGGGGGCTTGCCGATGAGAATAGCGATCGCATGCTCATACTCAGCGCGTTGGACCATGATGTCGGTGTCGAGAACCTGGGTATCCTCCAGTTGCGTGCGAGCCTGCGCTACATCCGATTTAGGCGCAGCTCCGCCGTTGAACCTGTTTTCAGTAAGCCCCAACGCTTTGCTATAGGCCTGCACCGTATCGTCGAGCAGCTTTTTTTCTGCATCGGCACTGCGCAGTTCGAAATAGTCGTATGCCAGCTCCGCCTGTAAGCTTAACTGCGCGGCAGCCATGTCTGCCGCGCTTGCCTGAGCTTGCTCCCTCGCTGCCGTGACGCTGCGTCGAATACGGCCCCAAAGATCGATCTCCCATGACAAATCGACCGGAAGAGTGAAATCGCCGCTTCCGTTGTTGGCCAGGTTCGATGGAAAGTAGGGCTGGTTCGCAGAGTCACGCACCGTGGAAATGCTCGGTGCTACGCCGATGGTCGGCGCCTCGGCTGAACGATTGAAGCGAATGGCCGCGCGCGCCTGGCGGTAGTTCGCTTCGGCAATCTTCAGTGTCTGATTCGCCGAATCTATTTGTGTTTCCAACGCATTCAGCTGAGGATCGCTGTAAATCTCCCACCAGTTTCCGCGAGGTGTTTGATCGCCTGGCTGAGCAAGCTTCCAACCGTCATTCACCTGAGACGGAGCGGAGGTCTGCTCTTTGAAGGCTGGCGCCATAGGTGTCGACGGTTTCACATAGTTGGGTCCGACCATGCAACCAGCAAGAAGGATAGTCAAGATCGACAACAGAGATGGAATCAGCCTTGCTTTCATTTTGAATCTCCGGTTTGCTCGGCATTGATTCGGACCGGGGTTCCCGTGGTGAGCGAGTCCGACGGATTGACGATCACCTGATCCAGTGGCTTGAGTCCGTTGATCACCTCGACAGTCGAGCCATAGTCACGTCCGATCGTTATCGGCACCAGTTCAGCATGATTCCCCCGAACAACTCCAACGCGAAGCCCTTCAGACCTGAACAGCAGAGTGTTGGCAGGGATGGTCAGTGAGGAGGTTGCTGTCTTTGAATTGTGAGGAAGCTTGAGATGCACGAAAACATATGCACCTGGCTTGATGCGTCCATCGCGATTTTCGATATCAACTTCCACGTTCAATGTTCTTGAGTTGAGATCGATCGCGTCAGAGTTGCGCACAATCGTTCCCTGAAATGTTTCTCCAGGGAATTCATCCAGCGTTAGTGGTGCTTTGGCGCCATTCTGCGCTGCCCCGGAGTCGACTTCCGGTACAGAGACAAAGATGCGCAGGCGATTCACAGCCGCCATATGAAACAGCTCCTGTGGCACTACCGCCATCCCCTGCGCACCGCCAGCCCCCTCGTTAATGAGTGCGCCGATGTCTGTATTTCTCGCCGTGATCACGCCTGAAAAAGGAGCGTATACCTTCTCATAGGACTGCAATTGTTCCAAACGTTGAACGTCGGCATTCATCGACTCTACAGTCGCCTGTCTTGCGCTCAGATCCTGGACTGCCTGGTCAGTCTCCTGTTTGGAAACGCTGTCTGTTTTGAGCAGGTTCTGCCAGCGTGTCGCGGTGATCTCAGCGAGTTTCTCGTTGGCCTGCGCGGTTTTCAAATTCGCCCGTGCCTGGTCCAGTTGCTGATCCAGCTCTGGCGTTTCGATCACGGCGAGCAGCTGACCCTGCTCGACATGCGCGCCGATGTCGAAGTACCACTTTTTCAGATATCCACTGGTACGAGCAAAGATTGGGGTGTCGATGAACGCTTGCGTGGTGCCCGGCAGAACAAGTTCCTGGAGGGCCGTCCCAGATTTGGGCTCTACCACGTTTACCGCTGCGATGGCAGCGCGTTCCGTTGCAACTCCAAGGTTGCTTGCCGCCGCCGCACGCTGATGAATGCCCAGGAAGATAACTACGCCAAGAACCAGGCCTGCAACGCCCAATCCGACAAACAGGGAGCGGGACAGCGGCTGTCTCTCGGTCGAGGGGCGCTGGCCGGAATTGTCCTGCGAAGCTTGATTCAAATTGATTTCAGTGCTGCTCATCCATTGCCTCCGTTGCTATGGACACAATTACGCGTGAAGTGGCTCATTTTCTGCTTTCCTTGTCAGTTGCGAATCTCCATGTGGAGACCGGCCGTGCAGGAGAGCGAAGACAGAAGGTACAAAAATCAGAGTGGCGATGGTCGTGCAAAAGAGCCCTCCGATCACAGCTCTTCCCAGAGGCGCATTCTGCTCGCCGCCATCGCCCAACCCAAGCGCCATTGGAATCATGCCGATGATCATGGCCAGTGCTGTCATGATCACGGGGCGAAAGCGCGTGGCGCCAGCTTCAAGCGCCGCCAGCATTGCGTCGCCGTGATGCTGCAGCCGCTCTTTTGCAAAGGCGACCACGAGGATGCTGTTAGCCGTTGCTACTCCCATGCACATGATGGCTCCCATCAATGCAGGGACGCTGAGAGTCGTATGCGTAATGAAAAGGAACAGGATGATTCCGGCAAGGGCCGCGGGCAACGCGGTGATGATGATGAAAGGATCAAGCCAGGACTGGAAATTCACGACAATGAGCAGATAAACCAGAATGATTGCGAATGCCAAGCCGCCAATCAATCCGATGTACGAGGTCCGCATCGTACCGTATTGACCGCGAAGGGTAACGAAGCTACCGCGAGGAAGTAGTTTGCGGTTAGCGTCAACGATGCGGTTCACCTCACGTCCCACGGCGCCCAAATCCCTGCCCTGAACAGACGCATAGATGTCGACTACACGCCGGATGTTGTAGTGGTTGATAGAGACCGGCTCACTGGTCCGTTGGATCGACGCGACGTCAGCGAGAATCCCAGGCTGCCTTTGATTGGCGGCGGTGAGCGGAATATTCTCGAGATCCTGGCCAGTCTGAATGTCGTATTGAGGTGTTTGGGTCACAAGGTTGTACTGCACGCCATTCTTCGGGTTGAGATAGAACATAGGCGTCACCTGGAAACTCCCGCTCAATGAGACCAGCGCGCTGTCGGCGACGTCCTGCTCTGTATATCCAGCTTCCAGTGCTTTCGTGCGGTCGACATCAATATGAAGTTTTGGATAATCAGCCTGCTGTTGAATGCGCAGATCGGCGATGCCGCGGACATGGCTGAGCTCTCTGAGCATCTTGTCGGCAACGCGGGCGTTTGCCGTGATATCCGCGCCGTCGATCTGGACATCGATGGGTGCCGGCAACCCAAAGTTCAAAGTCTGGGTGATGATGTCGGCCGGAAGGAAATAGAACGTGGCCCCGGGGAATTCCTGTGGCAGCTTTCCACGAAGAGTGCGGACATAATCGGCGGTACGGTGGTGCTTCTCTTTGAGCGAAACGAGGACGTCTGCATCCGCTGCTCCGGTCAGGCCGGAGCGGCTGTAAATGTAGTTGATGTTGCTGTAGGGAAGACCAATTGTATCGAGGATATTATCCATTTCGGAGGAAGGGATCGTTTGGCGGATGCTGCCCTCAACCAGATCAACCAAACGCGCGGTCTCTTCAATACGCGTTCCCGTCTTCGCGCGCACATGCAAAATAAACTGGCCACTGTCGGTGTCGGGAAAAAAATCCTGACCAAGAAACGGAACCAGAGCGAACGCAAGGAGGCAGACAATAAGAAAGCATGGAACGAAGGCGCGCCGAACCAAAACAAGCTGCGCCAGCAGAGAGGAGTAGGACGAGCGGATCTTCTCGAACAAACGCTCGAAACCGCGCTGGAAGCGGGCAAACACGCTCTGCGACAAGGTCTTGCCTTCCTTGTGGGCTTTCAGCAGGTACATCGCGAGCGTGGGCACCAGCGTGCGGGACAAGATATAGGAAGCAATCATGGCGAAGATGACCGCTTCGGCAAGCGGGGCAAAAAGATAACGTGCCACACCGCTCAGGAAAAACATTGGCAAAAAGACGATACAGATGCACATTGTCGAAACAAGAGCGGGAACGGCGATCTGCGCTGCGCCTTCCAGGATGCCGTCATGCAGTTCAGCGCCCTCTTCGAGATGCCTTTCGATGTTTTCGATCGTCACTGTCGCATCATCGACGAGGATGCCAACAGCTAGAGCAAGTCCGCCTAGCGTCATGATGTTGATGGTTTCGTGCAGGAAGCTCAATACGATAACCGACGTCAGAATGGATAGCGGGATGGATACAGCGATGATCACGGTGCTGCGCCAGCTTCCCAGGAAAACAAGAATCATCAAGCCGGTTAACGCGGCGGCGATAACCGCCTCGCGAATCACCCCGTTGACTGCTCCGCGCACGAAGATGGATTGATCGGCAAGGGGTTGAATCTTGAGTTCAGGAGGAAGGGTTTGAGCGACTCTTGGAAGGAGCTGCCGTACACCTTTGACGACATCGATGGTGGATGCGTCCCCTGCCTTGAGAACGGTGACCAGAGCGCCGCGTTTGCCATCCTGCCGAACGATATTCGTCTGCGGCGCAAAACCATCGCTTACTGTGGCAACATCGCGAAGATAGATGATGGTATTCCCCACCTTCTTGATGGGAAGATCGTTAAACTCCGATACCTTCTTCAGGTCTGCGTTGACGTCAACGTCATACTCGAACTGACCTATCTTGGCTGTGCCGCCGGGCAAGATGAGCTGCTCATTGCCAAGCGCCGTCAGCACGTCGGTCGGCGAAAGCCCCTTGGCCTGCAAACGATTTGGATTGATGTTCACCATCACCTGACGGGTTTTGCCTCCATAAGGGAAGGGAACAGCAGCGCCAGGAACGGTCACTAACTGCGTGCGAAGAAAGTTCAGCGCGATGTCATTCAACTGAGGTTCGGTGAGATTATTTCCGGAGAGACTGAGCTGCAAAATGGGGACGGTGGAAGCGTTGTAGTTGACGATCAAGGGAGGGAGTGATCCGGGAGGCAATTGTTTGAGAATTGTCTGCGAGGCGGCCGTAATCTCCGCGTTCGCACGGTCGATACTGGCATTCGGCTGAAGATAGATCTTTACGATCGCAGTGCCGTTTACGGTGGTGGACTCGATGTGCTCGATGTTATCGACCAGCGTCGTAAGAACGCGCTCATAAACGGTGGTGACGCGCCCCTCCATCTCCTCAGGGTTGAGGCCGGTATAGGTCCATGCCACTGCAACCACGGGAATGTCGATACTGGGAAATATGTCGGTCGGTGTCCGCAGAATCACAACCGGACTCAGAATGAGTATGAGAAGCGCGAGAACAATAAACGTGTAGGGGCGGCTCAGCGCGACTCTGACAATCCACATTTGGCATCCCTCGGGTCAGGCCAAGCGGGGTGTGCTTGGCCAATTTCGAAACGAAACGTATAGTTTGATTGTGAGGGAACTTCTCACGATTCAAAAATGTCGGACGTGTCGACGGGCGGGTCCGATCGTTTTGCGATTGCACACTGTTCTGTAGAATGAGCTTTCGCGGCAATACCGGATGATCCGTTTGAAGGAGATAGCGATGCTCCAGTCTGCAACAACACAACTTGCTTCTGCCTCAATAGTGGTTCCGAAAAGCGATCAGGACCGAAGCATCAAATCGGAATCTCGCGGTCGTCCTCGCAGTGAGGAGTCTGAGGAGGCGATTTTGGCAGCGACGCTGCAGCTTCTTACCGAAAAACCTTTGCGCGATATTTCGATGGAAGAGATAGCTCGAAAAGCTGGTGTGGGAAAGGCCACAATCTATAAATGGTGGCCGAGTAAAGCATATGTTGCATTGGACGCTTTTCTGAGAAATGTGAGTCGAAGGGTGCCAACACCTGACACAGGCTCTGCGAAGAGCGACATTCAGCAACAGCTTCGCTCGGGTATGGTTTTCTACAGGAGCCCAGCGGGGCGTATCCTGGGCCAGTTTGTCGCGGAAGCGCAGAGCGATAAAGAATTTGCGTCTCTCTTTCGCGAGCGATTTCTTAAACCAAGACGTGAAGCGACCGGAGTCATTTTTGATCGTGGTGTTCAACGAGGAGAAATAGACCAGAATCTGGATCGGGAACTCGTGCTTGATTTGATCTACGGCGCAGCGGTCTACCGTTTGATGGTCAGGCACGCCCCCCTTGACCGCAAGATGGCAGATCGTATCGTGTCGACTTTATTTGGTGGGTTGGACAATAGACGCTCGGTAAGGAATGGAATTGCAGGTAAGACTGCTCGAAAACACAGCGTCGCTCGTGGGAATGTCAAGGGCGGAGTAAAAGGAGACCAGCCGCTCTGTTGAGACATCTGAATCGCGTAATGACAGGTATGCGCCTGGGCGGCTTCGCGACTAGTCTCTGCGCGGAGATTTCGTCAGTGGGATCTTTGACTCTCGCCAATGCCAGACACCTCGCGCGATGAAGCCGGCATGGGCGTGTTCATCTTGTCTTTCGAGGCCTGCTCAATCATTCGTGTGGATTGTCGGCCAGAATCTTCAACAGTCGAGGGACGTCACCGGATTGGAACATTATTTATTACGAACCAACTGGAGCAGGGGTACGCGAACCGCGACCAGCGGATGCTTTACCTGAAAGTCGACCCGCACCTGGATGATTTGCGCTCAGATCCTCGATTCAAGGATTTGCTTCGGCGCGTTGGCCTTCCGGAGTAAGCTTACGCCGCTCTGCGATCCACGATTCTCGATCCCGCTTCGTTTGCAGGTGTCCTCAGGAGGCGATACGTCGCCAAATAACTAGATGAAGGGCGACGCCGCATTGCCGTAACGTCGCCATGTGGTGCGAACTGCTGGCCCCGGATCGAAACTGATAAGTCGGTCAGCATGCACCGATTTGCCGTCACCATCGGGTCGTCGGATCGCGACCAGGCGCCTGCACTGTTCAAGTTCACCGCAGATGCGCGCGATCAGCTTGTCGGTCTCCTCGATCTGCCAGTGCAGGTACTGCATCTCCATCCGCAGTTGGGTCAGAAGTACGCGCAATGCGCCGGACAACTTGTTGTCCGGGTCCTCCAGGATAGCGGGGAGAGATTCCTCATTATAGTGGCGTCCTTTGCGGATGGTGATGCCGCGCTTTAGCAGCATCCCGCGAATCTGGTTGATCACCGCGGTGCGGCGCACAACCCACCGCTCTCGCACCCGGTGCAGCGACTGAAGGTCGAGCTGATCGTCGGTCTTGATCGGCACAAAACGCATCGTCGGGCGGGTCACTGCCTCGGAACACGCTTCGGCATCGATGTAGTCGTTCTTGTTCGTCTTCACGTACGGCTTCACTTACTGCGCCGGCATCAGGCGCACATCATGGCCTTGTTCCTGCAGAGCACGACCCAGAAAATGAGATCCTCCGCAAGCCTCCATGCCGATCAGACACTGAGGAAGGTTCGCGGTAAAGTGCAGCAGCTGAGTCCGTGAACCCTTCTTGCGAACCACGACCTGGCCACGTGCGTTGACGGCTACAAAGTGAAACACTGTCTTCCCTAAATCAATACCGATCGTCCGAATTTCCATGGAACACCTCCTGTGCTTACCTCTACACCCTCGGGGAGGGCTTAGGCGGCGGACCATGCCAGTAATAACCCCCGTTATGCCGGTTCGGAGGACATCGTTCAATCAAGACGACGGAGAAATCGTACTCGCCCTGGGTGAAATCGCGCCAAGACGCGCTTGAAGCCGCCGTGAAATTGTCCTAGGGAGATGTACAAAATTGATCAGATTGTCCGCTTGAGCCGGGAATACAGTTTTGTCTAATTTCGCTGACGCTACGCGGAATCCTGAAGAAGTACCTATTCCCGCCGGGCTTCTCCTATGGCCGGCGGGATTTTTCCGTCTCCAAAGGAGACCGAATGGTCAAATTGAACGCAGGTCTAGACCTGCGCAATGGCATCAGGTTATCGAATGGTGCCTCAAAGTTGGGATCGCGGAGAGAAATACTCAGCATCGCGATTGAAGCTGCGAAGATGGGTGTTGAGGTCGTGGCGTGGACGGTTCCGAGAAAGCAGAAGCTTGATCGGCTGCATGACTAACCGACGAGAATGGGAATGACGTGACTCATTTCAATGTCGGTGCTGGCTCGATTCTGGGGTTACCCGCAGTCGTCGCGAATGAACCCTATTCGCTCAGTTCGATGGCATGTGAACGTTCCGAGGTGAACTTCGTCGAACTCGCGAACTTTGCAGAACTAATGAGAGAACAGCCATCTTTGTTCCCTAAAGTCCTTGAAGTGCTGGCTGCTGAAGTTCGCTCGGCTCGTCAGGCTCTCACTGGAATTCTTCGGAGACTTTCAAGTCGTCCGTCCCGAGTCCTTTGACCGCGACAGTTGGATAACGGAGGTACCAGCCAAGCATCCTAAAATGCAGTAAAGCTCCAGCCCTCTTTTTAGGTGCATAATTGAAAACATCCGCGCACCTGGTGACCTCTCAGTAGCGGAACTTCCTTCTTGGGAGAGGAGAAGTTCCGCAGCGCGGCTCATCTCTCGCAATTGGCAGGTCCTCATGTGGTTTGGGATTGACGGTTGATGCGACGAGGTCAAGAATTCGATTCAACAGGTCACCGCAAAGACGACCTACTAATATGCAGGGGGAGCTTCCCAACGGGCTCTCCATTTTTTTCTTCGGTGTTGGGGGAGCGGAGTTCCGCATCGCGGCCCGGAGAAGAAAGATGTATGACCCGTTTGGGGTACCCCGCCAGCGCCCAACGTGGTGGGAGACTCTACCGCTGGGCTGCTACCATGATAAATATTCGGCAGTAAATTTGAACCGGGCTGTGAATGTACGCTGAGGCCGCTTTCGTTTTAATGATTGCGGCCTTTGTGTTTGGACTTCACCGACCGCATCAGTCCAGCGGCCCTTGGCTTGCCCGCGTAAGGCCGGATTCAGAGACGCCTCGATTAGAGACTGCGAAGGGCTGTCATAAAGTTATCGATATTGCGGGTCGACGTCGTCCTACCGGATTTGAGGTTGCGCTCAATACATAATCCGGAGAAGAAGGACAACACCATCTCCGCAATCGCCGAGGCGGCCATCTTGGGCTTTTCCGTCTCGATGTTCATGGCGATAAGGCGCTGCAATAGCGCCCGATTCTCTGTTACGACCCCATAAGCCTCATCCGGAAGGATCGCGAACTCCCGCATGGAGTTGACAGAAAAGCAGCCTTGCTGTGCCCCCTTGTTAAGAGGGCCATTCTTGAGAAAAGTCTCGACGTTCTTCCAGCCAAGAGGCTTCTTGGTCAGAAGTCCCCTCTTCCCCTGGCTCTCAAGATAGTGCCGCAGGCACGCCACAAACAGATCTTCCTTGTCACGAAATTCCGTATAGAGCCCTGATTTGTTCACGCCTGTCGCTCGTTCCAACTCCTGAACGCTTGTATCCGCAAACCCGTGCTTCCAAAAAACGGGCATCGCCTTCCCGAGAACTTCCTCTCGGCTAAAGCCCTTTGGACGACCCATAGCCACATTATCCGATAAAGAACTAAATAGTTCAATATCTCTGCATCCTTGCCGTACCCTCGTCATCGTATAGAACTGAATGGTTCAGAACCGTCCGACACGACACGGTCAAACAAGACGCGGCCGAATCGGGTTTTTGAATTGTTCCGAGAATTGCAAAGGAGATTTATGTCTAAGTTGGCGAAGAAAGTGGCACTCGTGACCGGCGGCTCCCG
>Ga0209004_1000086_pt1 | contig 25811 bp, 25 predicted proteins | sample TexAe_RefH0_M1_FD_187948 | JGI IMG/M metagenome (GOLD analysis project Ga0209004, IMG submission 187948) | Forest soil microbial communities from Davy Crockett National Forest, Groveton, Texas, USA - Texas A ecozone_RefH0_M1 (SPAdes) (version 2) | ecosystem: Environmental > Terrestrial > Soil >... | reverse complement strand
GGCAGGTGCGCGTTCGGCGTGGCTGCGCACAGGCCGATGCAAGCGAAACCGCGCCTCGTCTCGTCGCCTTGCGCTGCACGCTCGAAGAACCCAACGCGGTCGACAGCTTTCGCACCTTGATTGAGCAGGTGATTGAAGATGCGCTCACCGGCGGATACGGCGCGATTGAAATGGAGCCGACCGGGGACAATGAGCGACCGGCGATGCTGTGGCCGGTGGACGGGGCTTCGATCCGCATCAATCCTCGCTGGGATGGCCAGCCCGATACGCCGCGTTACGCGCAGGTTGCGACCGGTCAGGCGGAATCGAACGCGGTTCAACTTTGTGACAACCAGCTTATCTACGTGCGCATGAACCCGCGCAGCTTCACGCCCTTCGGACTTGGTCCGCTTGAAGTTGCGTTTGAATCCGTGAATCAGTTTTTGAGCGCACATCGCTTTGCGGGAAAGCTCGCAGCGAACTCGGTGGCCCAATATGCTCTCTGGCTCAATGAGTCCACGCCCGCACAGCATGACCGGCTGATCCGCTGGTGGCAGGACGAGATTGAAGGCACCGGGCGGGTTCCACTTATCTCCACCGAGCAGAAGCCCGAGGTACTCCGCTTTGCCCAGGGCACCGACGCCGATCTGCGGATTGCCTGGCAGGAATTCCTGATCCGCATGGTCGCCAATGCATTTGGATTGCCGCCACTGCTGCTTGGGTTGGAAAGCGACGTCAACCGCTCCACTGCAGCAGAACTTGCGGACGAAGCATTCCGGGGCGCGATTCTGCCACTGGCGCAATTGATCGCCGGCCACATTACACGCGACCTTTTCGGGAAGTGCATCGGCTGGCGTGAATTTGAATTTGTCTTCAACGATCTCAGCGCGCGCGACGAGGCAACAGAACTCGCAGTCCAGGTGCAGTTACTCCAGGCCGGAGTTCTGACGGTGGACGAAGTGCGCGCGATGCGAGGTCTGGCACCACTCGCAGGGAGTGGGCTGGCACAAGTATCTGGTTCTCCTGAAGTGGGCAAATGAGCGGACATGGGCACTTCGGCCGCATCGCCTCAACAACGGTGCGGCCATTTTTCTGGGGACAGGCGGAAACAAATGCAATTTGAAGCGATGGCTGTGACGATTCCACACGTAGAGGGACATCCCAATCGGGTGCCGTTCGAAGGCGTGTTAACGGTGGTGAACTCGGCGAGCGACAAAGCGCCGGCAGGCGCCCGGGGACACCGGGTCATTCTTACTCGCGAGGCGGCAGAGAGGGCACTGCCCTCCCTGCTGGGTATGGCGGTCGATTACCGGCCGGGCTGGGACGGACACGATGCGCGGCGCAAGATTGGGCTGCTCACCGAGGCCAACCTGGCCGGCAATCGATTGGTGGTGCGCGGATACATTTATGCGCGCGACTTTCCAGAGGTGGCAAAAACCATTACCTCGCATCCACTGGAATCCATGGGAATGAGTTATGAGTTAGCCGATGCCCGCGTGGAAGATATGCACGCTGCAATCTGGACACTTACCCGAGTTACTTTTACCGGTGCTGCAATTCTGCTGCGGGAAAAGGCTGCGTACCGCGCAACCAGCTTCCGCATGGCGAGCTAGAGAAACCAGTGCACAGTGAACAGAGGACAGCTATTGCCCGCCGAGGACCTGTTTGCTTCCGCTGCACACTGTGCACTGTTCACTCTCAACTGTCCACTTAAGAAAGGAAGGTCATGGAGACCAACGACAACCAGATCATGGAACGGCTCGAAGCTGCAACCAGCATGCTGGAACGAACGATCACCTTGCTCGAAGAACGGCAGGGCGCCGGTGAGGTCGAGAAGATTTCGGCTACCGTGGAGCAAAGCAGGCGCGAGGCTGAATTGCACGAAAAGCTTGCCACCGCTGAGCGCGAAATTGCGGAACTGAAAGCCGCAGCAGCGCATTCCGTGCTGAATCCTCTGCGCAGGACGGTACCAGCCTCGACTTCAGAGATGCTGGCCAAACACGGAATCGCTGAAGGCCCGGTGGACGTGCGCACACTCGATGCAGCGCTCGCGGGCCTGAGCCTCGAACAGCGTATTGCCGTCAAGAGTCAGCTCCTGCGCGCCGGCGCGATCACCTAAGAACAGGGAATAGAAAACAGTGAACAGTTCGTACTGATCGCGCGCCGCTGACAACTGTTCACTGCCCACTGATCACTGTGCACTTTCCAAATTGGCCCCATGGAGGGGGCGAAAAACTATGAACGCATCTTTCGCAGATATCCACGCGGCAGCCGACTTCATCGGGCCGGGCGCAATCGAAGTTCCCTTGTACCAGACCGAGATCTTTGACATTTGCCGCCGCTCCAGCCCCTTTGGCCAGCGCATCAAACAGGTACCGGCCACCGGCCATCCGTCGCGCTTCTTTGAAGAAACCGCCTTGCCGAATCCCGGCACTGCGGGCTTCGTCAATCCGCGCAGCATCGTGGCGCCTGTTGTCAGCCCCACGCGTGTCGAGCGCAGCGTGCCGCTGAAGGCCATCGTGTCGCAAATCAACTACAACCTCTTCGACGTCGAACTCGGCAATCAGCAGCAGCAGTTCGCATACCTGCAGGCAAAGGACCTGGTTGACACCGTCAGCGGCGTGATGGTGACGCATGACGTGGCCCTGTGGAACGGCAACGACACAAGTCTCAGCACGCCGACAACCACGCAGTACATGGGCGCCATTTCGCAAATCGTCGCCGGTGGGCAGACCACGACCATTGGCACATCCGCGTCCATCGTCGACGGCATCAAGTCCGCTGTCGCGCAAATGGTCGCCAGCAACGGTTATCAAGTGCGCCCCACCGCAATCTATGCGAACCCGGTGCTGCTCGATCTGATCGACCGCGAGATGAAAACCGAGTTCAACGTGGTGCTCAATACCGATCAAATCACCGGCGGCTTCCGCGTCAAGATGTTGTCGACGCAGGCCGGCGATCTGCCTTTGATCCCGGACTGGAGCCTTAGCTATACCGGGACTCCGGGTTCAGGCTCGGCAGTATTGCCCGCGTACATCGTCACTGAAGATCTGATCGAGTATCACTGGCTCGGCGATCCGACTCCGCGCATCTTCCAACTCGGCATGCCTGGCTCACTGACGCAGCAATATGTCGCAGTCAAGTTCGGCGCCGTCGTTGTGAAGGGCGCCAACTACGCCCACTATCAGGTGCTGGTAGACCGCTAACGCGATCTCCGGTGAACAGTGAGCAGTGGTCAGTGGACAGAGCCGCAGCGATTTCACCAGGCTCGTTTTTCACTGCTCACTGTTCACTGTGTACCGTGCACTAACCCTGTTCCGGAGGAACACATGGCCTACCTTGCGCCAGCGGATTACTCAAATTACGGCTTGCCTGACGCCACCACAGCCGACTGGATAACTGCCGCGACTGCGTTGATTAACAGTTACTGCCGCCGCCCCGATCTGAATGTTATTCAATACACGGAACGTCTGCGAGTCATCAGCGGATCGCGGGCCGTGCGGCTAAGCTATCTGCCGCTGGCGGCGCTCGGCAGCGCGATCTCGCCGCTCATCGCCATCGAGGGCCGGTTCGCCAAGCCGCGCCGCGGAGAAGCAATCGACAACGCCCTGTTCGAGGCTGCGTGGACTTTCTCGCTGCCTGGCCAATGGACCACCGTCGATCCCAGTTCAGTGGACTTTGACCCCAACACGGGCGAAGTCACTCTGCCGTGGAACGTCTTTGGTCTGCCCTACAACGAAGTCTCCATCACATACACTGCCGGACTCGCCACCATCGGCGACGACGTGAAGACCGCGTGCGCGCAGATCGTGCGCAATGCTCAGTCCACTCCCGCCTTGAATGCCAGCAAGACCAAGATCGACACGATGCAGATGCAGTACTTTTCAAGTTCGCTCGTTGACGAAACCGTGCAAGCCTGGTTGCGCCCCTACATTGCGAACAGGCTGGGGTGAACGATGAGTGACACAGCACCGCGCAATCCCGTGGGTGCACCGCAGATGCTCGCCGATGCCTTGCTGCGCAGCGTGGCGGGCGCAAGTGCGCAACTCCGGGTGACCGGAACGATCACCACTTCCAATCAGTCCGAAGTCGGACTGCTCGCCACTACGTTTGCCCAGGTCGTTGTCAGTCCTGTCGTGATGCGCAAACTCCGCCCCAGTTTCAAGGAGGGCGACGCAACAAAATGGGAACTTCTCGTTTCGGCAACCAGCGTGCAGGCGCAGGTCAGTGCGCTCGATCTTGCATCGGCGCAGGCCTTGTTTGCCATGACCCTCGCGGTCACGGTTGCTGGGCAGGACTACCTCATCGAGTCCGTAGCCTCCAACGAGGCCTTTGGCCAGGTGTACTTATACAGGCTCTTATTGCGCCAGGCGCTCTCGCAATCGCTCTAAGAAAGGCCTGGCTTTCAGACTTACCGATCGCTCTCGCTCCCGTTGTTCGCGAGGCGATGATCACATTGAATCACTGACTAGAATTCAGATCCGGAAAGGGGATCAGGAAAAGAAGGATTAGTGATCGGGAAGTTGTTTATTCCCTACTCCCTATTCCCTATTCCCTGTCTTTATGCAAAATGCGAAAGACTCGTTCTACCTGGCGCTCCGCACTCGTCTCGCCACCATCAATCCTGAAAGAACGGTGCTGCTGCGCGGAGCACTCCGGCCCGGCATTCTCGTTGAAGAGGCGGAGGCGCCGACAGCGCAACCTCCTGCCGATGTCTTTGTTCTCCGCTGGTTGGGGCTCGGCGTCGACATGGATCTCAGCTCAACCATGACCGCGGAGGAATGCGAGATCCTCTACAGCACCTGCGGCACGCAGGCGTTTGGCGGGCTCGATCGCGGCCGCATGCTCAGCGCCATGGACGAAGAGGTCGTCGCGATGCTGCAGCCCTTCTACACGCCGAAATTCAATTACTCAGTGCAGCCCGCGGTCGCCATGCAGACACAACTTTTCTGGGATGAACCAACCTTCGCGCCCATCAACGTGCAACGCGATCGGCTCAGCCGGTCTGTCAAAGTCATGCTTTACAGCTACCAGGAGCAGGGAGAATAGAGATGGCTAACTCATTTTCAGCCCCCGCGCCCGTGGCAAGACGCGTGCGCGCCTACTTCGCTCCCGTCAATCGCGTCACGCAGGCGCCTGTGCTCTTCGATCCATCGCAGTTGGGCTCGTTCAACCTCGATGCGCCGCCTTCTCCATGGATCGATATGGGATGGATTGAGAACTTCACGCGCAAATCCGCGAGCAAGAGCGGTCCAATCTTCACCGGTATCCCCGCTTCTCCGCTGGAGCAGACGCGTGAATCCCTCGAGGCGCAAGTGAGTTTCGAATTTCTCAGCTGGACAAAACTCACCATGGCTCTCGCTACCGGTTCGCAGCACATGAATTTGCTGGCGCCGGCGAGCAGTGCCCCAGCCGCTGCTGATGGAGCTAAAGCGACCCCGGCCGTAACGATCCAAAGCGGATCAACCGCGTCCGTCATTCAGCTGGCGGCGACCGATGCCGTCAATTTTGCACCAGGGTCCATGATCGCTGTCGATGCGGACTATGCGGGACAGACAGGCTTTGTTGGCTCTCCCGTGTCCGGCACTTATTTGCGCCAGGAAGTTACAGATGTGGATTACATCCGGCGCGTCACCTTTAATGTCGGACTTGTTCTTGGAGTAAGTTCGGCAAGCCTGATTCTCGCGCAACCTTTGCCCGGTGGCGCACCCGCAGCAGGCACAAAGTTACAGGCCATCACTGGCTTTGTCGATCGCGAAGGCGGTAGCTTCTATCACGAGTGGTCTGCTCTCTTCGTCATGCAAGGGAGCCAGGGCGATCGCATCTTCTTCCACTATCCGCGCCTGCAAAGCCTCGCCGGTGCTGAAGAGTCGGCAACGCCCCTCGACAGCAAGCACAAGAGTGGTCTCACGCGCATTCTGCTCAAAGGCTGCTTCCTCGCTCTGCCCGTTACCGATCCTCTCGACGGCGAACGCGTGCTCTGTTACCGCAGCTTCAAGCCGGCCGCTTACGCGCTCATCTGATCTGCACCGGCCATCAAGGCAATTTGGCTCTCTACAGAGCAAAGAGGATATTGGGACATACACGATGAAGATCACGATTGGCGGACAGGACTACACGTCAGCTCTCGACGCAGCACATCCACTGACCATCGAACGCAAGCTCAACGAGCCCTCGGTTTGTCAGTTATGGATCACACTTCCCGCTAGCAGCTCAGCCTCGATTACACGCAATCAACCCGTGCAGATAACCGGCGATGATGGCACTTATTACTTCACTGGCTATATTGCCGCGAGTCCGATACCGGAGTACGCCGGGCTTGGCTTGGATGGCCCGCGCTACCGCATCGCGCTACAAGCTATCAGCGACGAATATCTGCTCGATCAGTTGTCAATGGCTCCCAGCAAAGGTGCAGCGGGGATGAATGCTGGACCTCTCGTTGCGTCCCTCGTGCTGAAGACAGGTTCATCGGCGCTGGCAACGCAGGCGCTTTCACTCAAGGCTCCCGTATCTGACTTCACCCCTGAACTGGGAGCCTCGTTTAGCAGGAATGCCGGCGCGGCCTCTAACCAGGCACGAGCTGTGTATCGCGCACTGAATGGCGCACTCGCCCTCTCTTCAATACCCGCCGCATTGCATCCCCTCAACGAAACAGATGGCAGCCTGGCACTTGCGAACCTGACGCTTACGGCAGGCGTCAAACGTGCCCTCGCAAATGACATCACTGTCTGCGGGGAGCCTGAACCTGCCGCATATGTCACCGAATACTTTCTCGGCGATGGCGTCACCACGCAGTTCAACTTGTCTTTCGATGCCTTCGCGTTGCCACCCTCGAAGTCAACAATTATCCGCGAACTCTTCAACGAGGCACAGATCGACTTGCGATTTTGGGGAAATCCCGGAAGTCATAACTACTTATCTCTGGGTGCCGGCGGACTTACGATGCAAGGCGGGACCGGAAAAGACGGAGACACCCAGTTAGTCTGGATCGATCCCGTGGAGATGGGCGGCACGCTGCTACTGGAAGCCAGCGGAGTGACGCTTGCCAATGGAAGTACCGGACTTCTGGCCGGCTTCTATACTGGCGAACAAGCGCAGCAGGCATGCACCGCGGGTTTTCAAGTCACAGCCCAGCAGGGAACGGGCGTCGTCTCAGTGCAGCCGATGGTTCTGGGCGCGCCGACGGGGAGTGCTTACCAGGTCAATCCGGCCAACCAATATAGCCTGCGCGTGCGCGTACATTGCCCTGAGTGCGAACGGGGACTCGCGGTTTATCGCAGCTATGGCGATAACGGCGCAATAAGCGACGGCGGCCAATGGAACACGGCTCCCGCAAATCTGCAATTTGAGATCCAGGAATTTGTGAACGAAATCGCTGGCATGCCGGTCACGCTGTATGACGGACAGATCGCCAGCTTGCCTGGAGCGTGTTCCGTGGTTGCTGCGAGCAGCACCAATCTCTTCGGCACGATGCGCGCTCTTAACCTCACCAATCTCGGATCAGGCTGGGTTGTCGCGACACCCGCCAACGGCAGTCCCGCGACGTGTCGAATAGGCACAACAGCCCAGGCTGCTGTGTGCCATGTCGAAAGCACGGGCAAGCTCGTCTTCTATACAGGATTTGCGCCGCCGGTTGGGGAGCAGATTACGGTGAGTTATCGCGCTGTGGGAAGGTCTGTCGGCCGTGCCGTGAATGTTGAGAGCCAGCAAGCCCTGGCACAGGCTGGTCTGCCTTCAGTTTCTGCGTGGATCGGATCTGTGACTAGTCCGGTGCCGCGCAGTTCGCAGGATTGCCGCAATGCCGCGTTGGCCCTGGAACAGGCTGCTGCAAGCGTGAGCGCTCTCTGGAGCGGCACTTACACATGCGCTGGGGTCGGCCTCGACACCGACGTTTGGCCCGGAGACGCACTGTAATTGAATGCACCGTCGGCTGACTTGAATGCGCAGGTAATTGTCCGCAGTGTGAAGCTGAGTTATCGCCCAAGTTATCCCGACCTCGTGCAGTATGCCATCAGCTTTGCGAATGACTGGGCCGATGACCTGGCCATTAAAACAAGTACTATGGTTCCTGCTGATACGTGGTTGCCGGCAGCGATCTCGCCAACTTATCAGGCTAACTTGAACGCGCTTGCGGTCACGGCCATGAGTAACGGCTCCGTCACAATCAACACTGGAGCGACGCCGCCAAGCGGTGGCGGATTCGAGATTCGCCGGCGCGATAACTGCTTCATGCCCGGCACGGATCCCGACCTGGTGATGCGCGGAACCCAGCCAAACATGATCTTTTCGCGGGTTTCGGCCAGCGACCGCTTCTGTATAAGGATGTACGACGGATCAAACCCGCCCAACTACTCGGAGTTTTCGGCGACCCTGATCTTCAATCTGCCGCTCGGATCGTAGAGGGCACGGAGCACGACGAATGCGCATGATGAACGAATTCGAAGCACAGGTGTTGAGCGACCTCAACGTGTTGAAGACGCAGATGAGCGGGCTGACGGGCGACGGAAACGGCGGTCGCATTGCCGAGCTCGAGCGACGCATGGAATGCCACGAACAAAACTGGCAGCGTGCCAAGGGATTTCTGGCCGCATTCAGCGTGCTGCTCGCCGTCGCGGAAGTTGCAGTCGAGGCATGGCATCATCACTAGTCGACCCGACTGATTGGTCACTCCAGCGATCGAGACTCGGCGCCGGTGATCCCTGCGAAATTAGCACCCCGCGACATCCTATAATCACCTTATGAGCAAGCAGCCGTTAGTTGGCGTGGTGATGGGCAGCAAGAGCGACTACGAAGTGCTGTCTGGAGCTGTGGAGATTTTGAGCGCACTCGAGATTCCGCACGAAGCGCGTATCGTAAGCGCACACCGCACACCCGACTGGCTCTTCAAGTATGCGGAAACTGCGCGTGAACGCGGCCTGCGCGTCATCATTGCCGGAGCCGGTGGCGCGGCGCATCTACCCGGCATGCTGGCGTCAAAGACCCTTGTGCCCGTGCTTGGGGTGCCCGTGGCCGCGACCCAGCTCAATGGCCTCGATTCCTTGCTCTCGATTGTGCAGATGCCCAAAGGCGTCCCCGTCGGCACGCTGGCCATCGGCAAACCCGGCGCCGCCAATGCCGCGCTGCTAGCGGCTGAAATTCTTGCCGCGACTGATCCCACACTTTACGATCGGCTGGCTGCATGGCGCGCTGCACGGACAGAAGAAGTTATGACGCAGGAGTTGCCGTAGTGTCTACCGAATCTCACCTGATCAAGAAACCAGTCGTGATTGAGCCCGGCGGTCTGATTGGCATTCTTGGCGGTGGCCAGCTTGGCCGCATGACCGCGATGGCCGCGCGCACCATGGGCTACCGCGTGCGTGTAATGGATCCCGAGGCCAAGTGCCCGGCGAGCTTTGTAGTTGACGAAACGATCACAGGCAAGTGGGATGACGTAGAGGCGGCAAAAAAGCTGGCGCGCGGCGCAGATGCGGTGACGCTGGAGATCGAGCAGATCGGCGTGGACGCGTTGAGCGAGGTGGCACGTTTGGCGCCGCTTCGGCCTGGCGTCGAACCCATCCGCATCATCCAGGACAAGACGTTGCAGAAAACGTGGCTTGCGGAGAATGGATTTCCGGTTGGCCCCTTTCGCATCATCCGCAATGAAGCTGAACTTCATCACGCCGTAAATACGCTTGCCGGGCGCGTGTTTCTCAAGATCGGGCGAGGCGGATACGACGGCCGCGGCCAGGTACGCATCGGCATGGACGCCCTGGTCAGCAAGCAGATTGTCACCGATGCGTGGACCAGTATTGGAGAAAAGCCGTCCGTCGCCGAACAGGCACTTGACCTTGCGAGCGAGATCAGCGTGATGGCGGCGCGCAGTCCTGCGGGCGAGGTACGCACCTATCCCGCCGCGCGCAATCACCACGAAAACCAGATCCTGGCCTGGAGCGTGCTGCCCTCCGGCATCTTGCCGGAACTGGAAGCACGCGCCGAAAAATTGGCAGCGTCCATCATCGAGAAACTAAGCATCGAGGGTCTGCTCTGCGTGGAGATGTTCGTAACCAGGCAAGGGCGATTGCTGATCAACGAGCTTGCGCCTCGCCCGCACAACAGCTACCACCAGAGCGAACGCGGATGCGTGACCAGCCAGTTTGAACAACTGGTGCGGACAACTTGCAATCTCCCGCTCGGCGACACGTCAGTGATTACTCCTGCGGCAATCGTCAATCTTCTGGGAGATGTGTGGCTCACCTCGTCGCCGAACTTTGCCAAGGCGCTTGAGGTTCCCGGCGTGCGCCTGCATCTGTATGAGAAACGCGCCGCCAAGATGGGCCGCAAGATGGGCCATCTGTCCGCCACTGGCGCAACTGGGGAAGAAGCTCTGGAGCGCGTGCTCGAAGCAAAGCGACGGCTCTAGCCGAGGATCGGGAAGGACCGACTTGGGTCTTTCGGATCCACGTGTACTCTTAATTCGCCGTCTGCCGGATGATGTCGCACAAAAGCGTCGGCGTAATTGGGATAAATATACGGCTTCTTAATTGCACCTTGAAATCGCTCAAAATCCACTTTGTATTTGTATCGAAGCACCACATAATCTCCGCCGTAGCCATGCTTCTCAAACTCACACCGAATAATCGTTCCTGCAACGGTCGGCCATTTGCCGCTCGCAACGCCGCGCCAAAGGAGTACGAGCCATCGCAATGTGAATCCGATGAATATGTCGATGACGAAGCCGGCCATGCGTGCCGAGAGGATAACAAAGTACAGATGGAAACTGCAGCTAAATCCACACGTCGTTCGCCGCTGTCCGCTCGCCGCCCTGCTCACCCGTATTCTTTACGCCGCGCGGCTCAATGAGCATCAGCTTCACTTCGCCTTCCGCATACGGTTTGTGCTCGACTCCCCTGGGCACAATGAACATTTCGCCGGGACCAATTTCCACCGCGCCATCGCGAAAATCGATGCGCAACGTGCCTTCAATCACGATGAACGTTTCGTCCGTATCCTTGTGGTCGTGCCAGATGAAGTCGCCTTGAAGCTTCACGATCTTGAACTGGTAGTCGTTCATCTCGGCAATGACTTTGGGCTGCCACTGTTCCGTGAACAGCCCAAATTTCTCGCCGAGATTGATCGCCTTGTAGGACATTGTGACCTGCCAGTTTCTGATCATTCCCACCCTTGTCGCAAACTCGCGACAATGATGGGGCACCCACACGTCTTAATTAAACTGCTCAGCCTTCTCCCAGCGCTTGGGCCGCCGGTTGGCCTGCAGAATCTTCTTGCGCAGGCGCAACGACTTGGGCGTAATCTCCACCAGCTCGTCGTCAGCGATGAACTCGATGGCCTGCTCCAGATTCAGCGTCTTGTAAGGAACCAGGCGAATGGCGTCGTCGGCACTCGATGCACGCATGTTGGTCAGCTTCTTTTCGCGAACCACATTCACGTCGAGATCGTTGTCGCGCGAATGCTCGCCCACAACCATGCCCTCGTACACATCCACGCCTGCGCCAAGGAAAAGGATGCCGCGCTCTTGCAAGCCATTCAGCGAGTAAGTCGTGGTTAAGCCCTGGCGATCCGCGATCAGTGCGCCCGTAGGCCGTTGCGGAATCTCGCCCTGGTACGGGATGTAGCCGTCAAAAAGCGCGTTCATCACAATCGTGCCGCGCGTCTCGGTAAGCATTTCGCTGCGCAGTCCGATCAGCCCGCGGCTGGGCACGCGAAACTCCATGCGCACGCGGCCGGAGCCGTGATTATGCATCTTGGTCATTTCACCCTTGCGGGGCCCGAGCTTCTCGATCACTACGCCGGTGTGCTGTTCGGGAACGTCGATGGTGAGATGTTCGACCGGCTCCATCCGTGTGCCTTCAACCATCTTCGTCACGATCTCTGGCCGTCCTGCCATCAGCTCAAATCCCTCGCGGCGCATCATCTCGATGAGAATGGCGAGCTGTAGTTCGCCGCGCCCCAGCACCTTGAAAGTGTCAGGAGATCCTGTCTCTTCCACGCGAATCGAAACATTGGTCAGCAGTTCTTTCTCAAGCCGCTCGCGCAGGTTGCGGCTGGTCACGTACTGGCCTTCCCGGCCCGCGAAAGGCGAGTTGTTCACGCTGAACTGGATGGCGATCGTCGGCTCATCAATCACGATCAGCGGCAGCGGCGAAGGCGTTTCCAGCGAAGTAATCGTTTCGCCGATGGTGATGCCTTCAACTCCGGCTACGGCAACAATGTCGCCCATGGTGGTCTCGGTGGTCTCGGTGCGCTTCAGTCCTGAAAACGTGAACAGCTTGGTGATGCGCGTCTTCATCAACGATCCGTCGCGCTTTGAAATGCTCACGTCGTCGCCCGCATGCAGTGTGCCCTGGAAAACGCGGCAGATGGCAATGCGGCCGAAATAGTCAGAGTAATCAAGGTTGGTGACGAGAATCTGCAGGGGTGCGTCGATATCGCCAGTGGCCGCGGGAATCGTCGACACAATCGTCTCGAAAAGCGGCTGCAGGTTCTCCCCTGGCTTGGCCAGGTCAAGCGTCGCGGTGCCCGCCTTGGCGACGGCATACAACACCGGAAAATCCAGCTGCGATTCTTCCGCATCGAGGTCGATGAAAAGATCGTAAATTTCGTTCAGCACTTCCTGCGGGCGCGCATCGGGCCGGTCGATCTTGTTGATCACCACAATGGGCTTGAGTTTCGCTTCCAGCGCCTTGGCCAGCACGTAGCGCGTCTGCGGCAGCGGACCCTCGGCCGCATCCACCAGCAGCATTACCCCATCCACCATCTTCAGGGCCCGCTCCACCTCGCCGCCGAAGTCGGCGTGGCCCGGCGTGTCGACAATGTTGATTTTCCCGCCTTCGAAGTTAACCGCCGTGTTCTTCGCGAGAATCGTGATGCCGCGCTCACGCTCCAGGTCGTTCGAGTCCATCACGCGCTCGGCTACCTGTTCGTTGGCGCGGAAAGTGCCGGACTGGCGAAGCATGGCGTCAACAAGGGTGGTCTTACCGTGGTCAACGTGGGCGATGATGGCGATATTGCGTATCGTCTGGCTCACAGGCGTAGTGTTCCTTCTCTTCTAGGGCAAATCTGGATTTGCGCTCAGGTATGGCCTCAGGCGGCCATCAGGTTGGGAATGAATACAAGATGAATGGCCACACAATGCGGCAACTTCTATTTTACCAGTTCGGATTATTTCCCTGATTCGTTGTCGCATTCGAACACCCGTCTCTCCTGACCGTCTTAGCCAGCCAAGACAGAAGAAGTCGATGTAAGCAAAGCTCTTGACACCACCCCCAACTCCAGTGTGAGCGGTTTCTCTCTGACCAGGTCAACCCTCTCTCGGTGAAAGGCTGGCATGCACAAAGGGCGAAGCTGGTTCTCGCCTGCTCCGCCCTCTCTGCTCGTGCTTTGTTCAAACAACATCGGTTATTTGCAGGCAACGCCATTGAGCGCGAACGAAGTTGGCACCGCATTAGCCGCGTTGTTCCAGGTACCCGTAAAGCCTACCCCGGTGTAGCTCCCCCCGGCCGGAATGTTCCCGTTGTAACCCTCGTTCCTCACCATCACCGTCGAGCCGCTCTGGGTCTCGGAGCCGTTCCAGAGGTTGCTTACCGTTTGGCCGTTGGCGAAGTTCCACGTCAAGGTCCAGTTCGAAAGCGGAGTCGACCCGGTGTTCTCAATTGTCAGCGCCGCCTGAAAACCACCCGGCCACTGGTTAGAGATGGTGTAGTTCACATGGCAGCCGGAAGCGCCGCCACTTGGCGCCGCAGGGGTGGTTGCGCTGCTTTGCGGAGAGGCCGCAGACGTGCCGGCCGCATCCACCGCCGTCACCGCGTAATAGTAGGTAGTCGCCGGCGAAAGCCCGCTGTCTGAGAAGCTCGTTGTGGTTACGCCGCTCGCAATCCGGTTGCTCGACGACGGAGTGAATCCGCTCGTCGTGCTCCGGTACACGTTATAGGAGCTGATGGTGCAGTTCGCGGGAGCAGTATCCGGCGTCCAGCTCACATTAATGACGGCGGAACTTGCCGTCGTTGCGCGAACTCCGCTCGGCGCAGACGGAACAGCACCGCAGTTTCCGCCACCGCCGGTCTTGGCTGCGGCACTCACTGAGAATCCCGACACACCCAGCCCCTCGCCCCCGGTCCAGATTTCAAATCCGTATTCGACGTCGATCAGCCACCACGACGGCTGCAGGCTGCCACGCGACACAGCATCCGAGAAGAACGGCAGCAGGTTCAGATTCGTTACCGATGTGACGGGTGAAGTCGCCACGTACGACACAATCTTCCACGAACTCTGGTTTCCGGTCCAAACCTCGTATTGCGCACCGTTGATAGTTGCCATAGCCGCCCGGCTGCCAAATGGCTGTACCGATCCACCATGGTTCAACCAGATCATGACTTCCGTGCCGTTCGGCTGCCCTGACGTCGTCGAGGTCTGGTTGAACCAGATATCGTACGCCGCATCGTTGTTGTAGCCGGAGGGCTGCGTGATGTTCACGCTGGATGTCGCCGAGGCGATGTTGCTCTCCTGAACCGGAAACGGATTCGAACTCGTGCAGTTTCCCCAGTGGCATCCGCGATAGACAGACGTATAGGTTGCCGGCGCTCCGTTCGTGGCGTTATCAAAGTTCGCGGTCGTAATGTTGAATCCATTCCCGTTGATCGACACACACTCCTGGAGCTGCGAGTTCCACTCGTCCATCTGGAAGTTGTACACACCCCCATCCAGGGCAGTCACATTCGTAGGCGAGCACGTCGACTGGGCGGCAGCTTTTCCGGGCGTCGCCAGAAAAACAACACCCGCGACCAGCACTGCTGCCATGCTGAAGAATTGCTTTGCGATAATCATCCATCACTCCAGGGTGCGGCGCAGGCCTGGGCCAACCCGCACGCGAGTTTTCGGCACGCGGCGCATGCCACGTGCAGTCCGCAGTTTTCTTTCCGGCACTAACGCCGTAGAAATCGTTCCGTGTCAGGCAACGGGAAGAAAGGAAAGGGGGCTGAACCAATCGGACGATCTTGCAGATTCTGCCTTGAATGGAGTGAGACGCAACCCAGTCTTGCGGATTCGTTCTGCATCTTCGGAAGCCAGGAGATGCTGGTTGTTCCCGATGAATCGTTACTTTATTGCCTGCCAGTATAGCACCGGCATTGTTGCACGCAGATACCCTCCTGCGGCATCCGCCCTTCCACTTCGTCGCCAGGGTGTTTTCGCGGCTGCCGTTGGTCGAGTACACTTTCCTCGAAATGCGAAACCCTGCCCAAGCCGCCCTCAAATCGCGCCTCGTCTTCCAAATCATTGTCTCCATATGCGTTCTGGTCATTTTGCAGAAGCAAACGCAAGCGCAGCCGTCCACGAAAGATCTGCAGATTTACACCGTTGATGTCGAGGGCGGCCAAGCCACGCTGCTTGTCGCGCCAGGCGGTCACTCGCTGCTGGTCGATACCGGCTGGCCCGGCAACAATGGCCGCGATGCCCAGCGCATTCAGGCGGCAATGAAAGACGCCGGCAGTACGATGATCGACAAGGTGCTCATCACCCACTTCCACACCGATCATGTAGGCGGCGTGCCGAATCTCGTTGAGCATGTCAAGGTCGGCGAGTTCCTCGATCACGGCGTCAACCGCGAAGACTCCGACATCACGCGCCACGACTTGGCGGCCTACGTCAAGGCCGTTGGCACCACGCCGCGCCGCACCGTTCATCCCGGTGACATCATCGACATCCCCGGCCTCAGCATCGTCGTTCTCGCGGCTGACGGCGAACACATCAAATCGGTCCCCGGCGTAACGCCGACGCCGAATTCCTATTGCGCGAGTGAGCCGAAGTGGGATCTCGATACCACCGAAAATCCGCGGTCTGCTGGAATTCTTGTTCGCTTCGGCAAATTCCGCTTTCTCGATCTCGGCGATCTCACCAAGGCGAAAGAGATTCCGCTGGTCTGCCCCGACAACCTGATCGGTCACGTCGACCTCTATCTCGTGAACCATCACGGATTCAATCTTTCCAACTCACGCGCGTTCGTCGATGCGATTCATCCACGCGTAGCCATCATGGATAACGGAGCACACAAGGCCGGCAGTCCCGAAGCGTGGCAAACAGTGCACGAGAGCCCCGGCCTGCAGGATCTGTATATGCTGCACACAGCCGAAGACTCCAACGCCGCGCACAACAGTGCCGATCCGCTTATCGCCAACCTGAAAGGCGGGAACGACGGCGCATACTTCAAGGTAGTCGCACATCAGGACGGCAGCTTCAACGTGACGAATTCGCGAACCGGCCAGACGCAAGACTATCCGCGCGAATAAACCCATAACCCACGGCACGAACCTTCCGTCTGATTTACGAGGAGCCTTCCATGACCATTTCGCGGCGCAAATTTATCGCCGGCGCGGCTGCTGCCGCATCCTTTGCAACCTTCACCCGTGCAGCTCGCGCAGCCTGCCCCTTCCGCGTTGCCGTAATCAACGACGAGATCTCGCAGGATTTCGACCACGTCTGCTCCGTCGTTGCACACGACTTCGGCCTGCAATGGATCGAACTGCGCAGCATGTGGGGCAAGAATGTGACCGACCTGCCCGATGCCGATCTTGATCGCGCGAAGACCATTCTCGCGAAATACAATCTCCGCGTCACCGACATCGCCAGCCCACTCTTCAAGACCGACTGGCCCGGCGCGCCGCTCTCTAAACTCAGCGAGCATCGCGACCAGTTCAAGGCTGACTTCACCTTCAAGCAGCAGGACGACTTGCTCGAACGCTGCATCGCGATTGCCAAATCATTCGGCACCGACCGCATTCGCTGTTTCGATTTCTGGCGGCTCGACGACGTTGCCCCCTATCGCGCGGGCATCAATGACAAACTGCGCGATGCCGCGCGGCGCTGCGGACGCAACAACCTGATCCTGCTGCTTGAAAACGAGATGTCGTGTAATACGGCGACGGGCGAAGAAGCAGCGAGCACACTGCACGCGATACAGGATCCCAATCTCATGCTCAATTGGGATCCGGGCAACGCGGCCACCTTCCCCAACAGCGAGCCGTTTCCGAAGGGTTACGATTTGCTTCCGAAGAAGCGCATCGGCCACTGCCACGCGAAGAACGTTGTCCGCAAACCCGATGCCAAGTGGGAGTGGGCGCCGGTGGGAACGGGCGTTGTGGACTGGGCCGGGCAACTGGCGGCCTTACAACGCGACGGCTTCCACTACGCCGTGAGTCTCGAGACCCACTGGCGCGGCGCCGGCACTCCCGAAGCTTCAACCCGCGAGAGCATGAAGGGCCTGAAAGACGCCTTGGCCAAGGCTGGCACTGGCTGCTGAAGGTCGTCACTCTCAAAGCACGGAGCGACGACCGGGATCGCCGCTTTCCTCGGCGGCATGAGTTCCCCTGACACGAACGAAACCGTCGCGTCAGCCGCGCTTACTGCGTGCTCGACATCTCCTTCGAGCCTTCGACGGGAACGTTGTGGTTCTTCGCGATCTGTTCGATCAGTTGCAGGTGCTGCGAGATGACGTTTGAACCCTGTTCAATCACCTGCTTCAAGTTCGGATCCTGGGCAACCTGCGCTTCGTCCTTGAAGTCCTTCAGGTCCTTCTGGTGATCCTTCAGCATCATCGTGATGTACTCGCGATCGAATTCGTCCCCGGAAAGTCCCTGCAGTTTCGCGATTTCCTTCTTGTCTTTCTTCGAAGGGCCCTTCGGTTCCGATACACCAAGCTGCTGCGCAACCGGCTTGAACCATTTGTCGGCCATCTGGCTGTGATCGGACACCATCTTCTGCGCAAACTGCTTTACGTCGTTGCTCTGGGATTTCTGTTGGGCCAACTGCCCGAGTTGCACTTCAGTTTCCCCGCCCTCGAGAGCCTTCGATACAAACGCCCGCTCAGAAAAGTCCTGTCCAGTCGGTGCTGTTCCGGGATAGGCACCTGGCCCCGCGCCCGTATTTCCCGCGCTGGGGTTTGTAGGCGACTGCTGCTGCTGGCCCGGCATGCTCGGTTGCTGGCTGCCGGGAGCCTGGGCGAGCGCTACAACACCGGCCAGGAGCGCCGCACCCGAACACATGCAGAATTTCGCACCTATACGCATTACACTCATCTTTTTCCTCCATTGCGCTGCGACGCGTTCGTCGCCATCACGCAGGTCTTCGCGCAAAAAAGCGCGCAGTCTCTTTCCGATGCGTCCTAGGCAAGGCGAAGTTGCCCCGTCGGGGGGCGCAATGGTCAAGTGCAGCGTGCACAGTCATTTTCGACGATGCGAACACTCTGTTTCTGGCGGCCCGTCACCTTTCGCGGCCGTCACCGTGCTACATCAGCGGCCGGGTCCCAGGCAAAGGGCGTCTGCGCCGGAGATGCCGGAGCCGATGGCTGATCATCTTCATCGTTCTGAACGCCCTGAACATTGTGGTGCATCCGCTGCCGCATCTCCTTCACTTTCTGCTTTTGCTCATCGGTGAGGAACACTTCGATCTGCTTGTGTGTTTCATCGCTGATGGCATGTGCCTTCGTGCGCAGCTCATCCCGCGAGAGCGACTGATCCTGGTGCAGCACCTGCTCTTTTTGTTGATGCGCTTCGAGCAGCGGTCTGATCTGCTTCTGCTGATCGGGAGTCAGATCCAACTCCTTTGTCAAGTGTGCAAGCTCCGAGTCAACATCCATCGGCCGGTGATGACCACCGGGGCCGAAAGCCTGTGCCTGCATTGAGTTGTCCTGGTTGGATTTGTCCTGCGCTGTTGCTGCTACTCCACTGATGCCGATGAACAAGATGCCGGCAAATGCAATAGTGCCAATGCTTCGCATAGATATTCGAATACCTCAAGCGATTGAGAGAAGCCGGGTGCGATCGGGCCGCAACCGCTACTCTTGAACCGCTGGATAAATAGACGAGAATTCGCGCACGCGGATTCAGGCTTTGCGCCATCTGACACTGAGATTTTCTGGAGTGCGAGCCTGGTTCAGGCTGCAGCACCCAATATTGCGATGTTCCTACCGGGACGCAAAACTCTTCGCATACAGCGCTTCCAGCGCATCGCACGCCGTCTTCACGCCATCTTCGCCTTGCAGCTGGTCAGCCACCGCGCGTGCCTTCTCAGCCAGTTTCGGATCGTCCAACATCGTGCGCAGCTTGCGCGTCACGTTCTTCGCCGTGTAGCTGGCCTTCTGAATTACCTGTGCCACACCGAGGCGCTTCATGCGCCGCGCATTGTCGGGCTGGTCGTGCGAATAGGGCATGATCAGCATCGGCTTGCCCGCGCGCAGACATTGCGCAACGGTGCCGACGCCGCCTTGGTGCACCACAAGCGAAGCCCGCGAAAATAGCTCGGAGTACGGCGCGTATTCGGCCACGCAAATCGACGCCGGCAGGTTCTCTTTGAGCTTGTTGCGCGGGTCCGTGCCGATCAGCAGCACGGCTCGCTTGCCCAGTTCCATCGCAGCCTTCGCCGAGACTTCGTAGAAATTTCCCGCAGCCAGCACCGCCGCCGAGCCCAATGTGAACACGATGGGCGCTTCGCCGCTTGCGACAAATTTCTCCAGGTGCGGAGGCAGTTTTGCATTTCCTGCATCGGCGTCATAGTAGGCGAACCCGGCAACGAGCGTGTTCGCGGGCCAGTCCTTCTGGGCAATACCAAGCACGCGCGAAAACAGCGCCAGCACCAGCTGCGGCGAGTGCTTGGCATCAAACAAAGGATTGGAACCGCGCGGCAATCCCAGTTCCCGCCGCAGTTCGTAAATCGGCTCCGGCCACTTGCGGCTCACAAACCGCGCTACACGTTTGATGACGCGCCCGAAGCCCGGTACCTTCTTGTCCGCTTTGGCGAGCCTGGGATAGGGCGGCAACACCGGCGGATCAAATGCAGAAAAAAACGACAGCGGCGCCAGCACGTAGCTCGCCCACGGAATGCGCGTGACCTCGGCCACGATGGGCCCGGCATAATTCAGCTCGCCTATCAACAGCAGATCGGCGCGCGCCGGCTTAGTCGCCGCATCCAGCAGGTCGTCGTACGTCTGCCGCAGAGATGGGAACAGAAAATCGCGCAGCCCGTGTTCAGTGCCATGCTTGATGTCGTAGACCATCTCGACGAGCACGTTATTCGTCGGGTCGATGTCCGGCCGGATCGCGTGAAACTCCAGACCCAGAGGCGCAATCTTCGCCCGGTAGACCTCTGGCACGGCCATCACCGGCGTGTGTCCGCGACGCTTCAATTCCAGCGCCAGCGCAATCAGCGGATTGGTATCGCCATAGGTGCCGATGTTCGAAAGAACAATGCGCAAAATCCACGTCCACCGATTGAATTGGAAACGCAACGATAAGAGTAATGCATCTGCCTCGCGGCCGATGCCGGGAGCTTCAAATAGGCTCACACAACGCCAGCCGCACCGCAGGTGCCTTCAGACTCATTTAATCTTGCAGCGGCGATAATTACACAGGAGAACTGTGCCCCATGCGCGTGTTGCTGGTGGAAGACGAGGTCCGGCTGGCCGACAATCTTGCCGCCGCCCTGCGCGACGGCCCTGGCTTTGCAGTGGACTGGGCCGCCGACGGCGAGGCCGGCGCCGACGCTGCGCACAATCTCTGCTACGACCTTGTCATCCTCGACCTGATGCTGCCCAAGCTCGACGGCTACGGCGTTCTGCGCCGGATGCGCGCCCGTAAAGACGCGACCCCGGTCCTCATCCTCACCGCCAAGGAAGGCAAGGACGCCATCGTCCAGTTGCTCAACGCCGGCGCCGACGACTACCTCGCCAAGCCCTTCGACCTCGGCGAACTCCTCGCACGGGCAAAGGCCCTGATTCGGCGCGGCAAGGGCGCGGCGCACCCCACGCTCAATGCGCTTGGCGTCGAACTCAACACGCTGGAGCAGACAGTGCGTCGCGCAGGCTCACTCGTCGACCTCTCGCCCACCGAGTACCACATCCTTGAGTACCTGCTGCACCATCCGCGCAAGGTCGTCAGCAAACAGGAGTTGCTGGAGCACCTCTACGACTACAACTGGGAGCACCACTCCAACGTCATCGAGGCGCACGTCTCCAACCTGCGCAAGAAGCTCGATGCAGCCGTTCCCGATGCCGAGCCGGTGATCGAAACGCTGCGTGGGCGCGGCTACCGCCTCAGCCCCGAGCCCATGTCATGACCCGTCGTCTCACATTCGGAAAGACCAGCATCGCCTTCCGCCTCATCGCCGCTGTACTGCTGGTGGAACTCGCCTCGGCTGCGCTGGTCATCCTCGTCGCGTGGGGATACGAACGGCACAGCCACTTTCGCTCCTTCGACGTGATGCTGCGCGGCCGCGCCGATTCCGTACTGGGCGCCGTGCAGGACGCCGAAGATGTGGGCGACAACGTGATGCTCGACCTAGCCGACCTGCACGTCCCCCCCGAAGACGTCTACGAGGTGTGGGATGGGCGCGGCCACCTGTTAGGCCGCTCGGCAAACTGGCAGGGCAGCGCTGGGATGCCTGTGCCCGATCACGATGGCCTTTTCCGCATCAAGCTTCGCGATCACGGCTACAGGCTTCTCTTCATGCGCGGCACACGCATTGTCGATCCGGGCGATCCCGGCGGCGGCAAGTTGCGCTTCGTCACCATCCTCTACGGCGCACCCACCGAGCATGTCTGGGAAGCGATTTACGGTGCTGTCGAATTCTATGCTGCGGGAATGCTGCTGCTTATCCTCATTACCGGGCCGCTGATTGCGTGGGTGCTGCATCGCGGCCTCGACCCGTTACGCCAGCTCGCATCCTTAGCCGGCCGAGTCTCGGCTGAGTCGTGGGAGTTTTCCCCGCCTGCCTCGGCGCGCGAAACCGCCGAGCTTGCACCATTAACGTGCGCACTTGAGAATGCGCTGCAACGGCTGGAGCGATCGTTCACCCAGCAACGCACATTTGTATCCGATGCGGCACACGAACTCAAGACCGCAGTGGCCGTCGTCAAGTCATCGCTGCAACTGGTGGGCATGCGCCAGCGCACGCCCGAGGAATACCAGGCGGGCAACGAGCGCGCCCTCGCCGACACCGAGCGCATTGAAGAACTTGTTGCCAAGATGCTGATCATGGCCCGCGTTGAAAGCGGTTCCGCCAACGCAGCGGCCGACAGCACGTGCGACTTGAACCAGTGCGTAGGCCAAACCGTTGCGGAACTTGAAACCTTTGCCGCGGTGCGCCAGGTGGAATTGGCCGTGCGCGAATTACCTGCAGACACGTGTGCTGTTCCGCTGAGTGCAGAAGACTGCGCGCTGATCTTCTCAAACCTGCTGATGAACGCTATTCAGCACAGTCCGCCGCGTGCCCAGGTCGAACTACGCGTCTCTGTCGAACAGCGCATCGCTGCGGAGAACGGCGCTGTCGACGTCATTGTTCAGGACCATGGCGAAGGCATCGACCCAGCCGCACTGCCTCATGTCTTCGACCGCTTCTACCGCGGCGACCCCTCGCGTACGCGTGCCACTGGCGGCGCCGGCCTCGGCCTCGCCATCTGCAAAGCCGCGGTAGAAAAGGCCGGCGGCACAATCACGTTGGCAAGCGAACCAGGCCGGGGAACCACCGCGAAGGTCCGCCTGCCGAACTGCACACGCTAATGTTGGTATCTCAGAAGTTCGTAACAGAAAGAGTTGTCATCCTGAGCGGAGTTTGACGCGTGTTTTGCGCCAAACGCAGTCGAAGGACCTGCAGTTGCACTTCGGGATTTATGCTTGCGAACTTTGGAGAGGCGAAATTCGTGCAGATCTTCACGATTCCTGTTTCGTCTCCAGCGCGCGCAGATAGGTTTCCACCTCTGTTCTGCCTTCATGCTGCGCCCAATCCGCAGGCGTCCCGCACCATAACAGGTCTTTGGTATCCGGGCTTGCCCCACGCTCCAGGAGCAATCGCACCAGATCCTCATGGCCAATCAAAGCCGCCTGATGCAAAGGCGTGGTGTGCGAATGTCCCCCGGGCGGGTTATAGCGATTCGGATCTTCGCCTGCGTCCAGAAGCAGTCGAACGATTTCGATATGCCCAACCTGGCTTGCCACAGCCAGAGCCAGATGTCTCTCCGCACTATTCGCCGTGCGCAGCAATTTGCGAGCATCCTCAACCCGATCCAGCACCGCCGCCGTCGGCAGATCGATGCGCGCCCCACGCGCAATCAGGGCCGTCACCGTCTGAAAATAGCCATGCAGAGCCGCCGCATGGATGGCGCTGTCCGGATCGGCCCCGAAGTCGCAAAGCAGGTCGATCAGGGGAAGCTGAACGCCGCATTCATGGGGCACGCTACCTGTCGCCACCAACGCCAGGGTTGTGTTGCGCGAAGCCTGATCGGGCCCCGCATCGAGAATCACCTTCGCGACCTCAACGATATTCTTCGGCAAAGTCCCATGCCGAATCGGATTTTCCGCGATGAACTCCAACAACGCCGCACTGTGAAAGTAATTTCCGCTCTCGAATTCAACATGCTGATGCACGAGTTTCGGATGCCGCTTCAAGTGTTCGCGTAACTCCGCAGCGTCCCCCGCGTCCAGCAAATCGACGGCGCGGCGAAACTCGGCATTCTCAATCCGCTCATGATGTCGCAGCTTCAACCGGCTGGCCAGCTCGGGCGACTCCACGTGCGCCTTCAGCCGCGCCCAGCTTTTGAAGCCATACTCCCGCGCAATGGTGAACTGCGCATCGCTAAGCCGCAACGCAGCTTCAAAAATCGCGGCGTCCGTGGCTACTCTGAAACGCGGGTTGAATTCGCGGATGCGCTGCGCGGCGCCGCGATCGTGTGCAGCATGGCCCTTGAGCAGATCCCTGGCTTGGTATTTGAGATGGTTGAGGTCGGGTTTGGACGGGAATTGTTTTGCCGGCATGACGAACTTCCTCTCGTATGCCCAGGTCCGCACGTTGAGGGCTGAAAGTCAGTTCGCAAATCAGATTGTGAGAAAAGGTGGACTTCTGTCCTTCCCGCGGACCGGATGCGCCCTTCAGCGCTGCGAAGAGCGTACACGAATCGCGCCTTGTTCAGCCACCCCAAAAAATGGTAGTTCAACTTGCTCCTCAGCCGTGTTGCATTTCGAAGGTACTCGATGCTCCCGTCTCAAACTGTTTACAGTTTCGTTACTGACGAGTGGCCGGTTACTCGCCAGCCGTCGCCAAAAGCGCTTGTCATGTTGAGCGCAGCGAAGCGAAGTCGAAACATCTGCGGTTGTTCTTCCCGATCTTTCGAACCGCAAAAATGCTAACTTCCTCATTGGCGGTAACTCGCCAGCGAATAGAAAATCACTCCTGAGCGGGTCCCACGCAAATAGACGAACCGCTTAATGGACCACCGACAATCCGGTGATCGTCGCGCGTGAAAGGATATCTTTCCACCGTCCGCAGCGCGGGAACGATCTCTTCGCAATATCCAGCATTTCCCTTTCCTCTAAATTCGAGTTTCGCGAGATGCTCAAATGCGGAATCGCCCACGGCAACGTTCTTGTCCTGCACCGCCAACTTCAATAATCTGCGCACTGGCTCTCTATGGAACCCAGGTGAACCACACGGATTGACCGGACACGATTGGATCTTTTGACTCAGCTCGCCGAGCCATCGAACGGCTTCCATGCGATGACTAGGATTTGGGCTGGCAAGCAACGTTCGAACTTCAGACAAGATCGATTGCTCACATCGCGATTCAGCGGGGCAATCCTTGGCGTCAAGAAGGCGCTTCATCGCGAGTTCATGAATGACGGGGTCTTCACTTGTTAGTTCCGCTTCATAAACCGAATATCCGGATATCGCGGCGTCCGCATCCATCTTTGCGGCGGCGGTGGCTGAGGGTAGAAAAGCTGCGTCCTTTGGATTGTCCAGATCAAGGATCCCAGCGAACGACCAGAACTTACTCTGTGCAAGGTCATCCAGCACAATAAGACCGCCAAGCGCCCTCTTGCCAGTTAATGGCCTGATGCGCTCACAAGAAGAAATGAAGCGACAGGGTTGCTCGCTCCAATGAACTTTGACGGAAATCTTCGCCGGGGGGTGCGCTCCCCGCAATGTCTCTTCGACAACCAAATCCACAGTGAAGTGATCGCCACCGTCGGCAATCACCTGTTCCATCTTCACGACCGCGACGGATGCACCTGGTTCCATAAACCAATTGAGAATCCAGGGCGAAATATCGTCCGCGCCAGCGGGACGCAATTCTTCCTGTGCTCTTCGACGACTAGAAACCAGTTCCTCGAGTTGAGCAGGAGGAATGCTGGCTTCGAGCTTGGATCGGTCTGGTTGCGCCAGCACCGGAGCCACGAGCAACCAGATCGTGATCAAGCAGTACCCAGTTTTCATGGTCACTCAGATATCGCTGCAATCGTCCCGCGCAAGTCTAGCACTTGCTAATGCAAATTGCTGTGCGTAATCCTGACTCCCCGAGAGAGTAGTCGTCAATCCGGAAGTTATGTTTTCGTAAACAGCTCGCGCGCTGTGGATCACTCGATATTTCCAACCAACCGCACCCGCAGGCATTCATCTGCCGATTGCCTTCAGCATCCCTTAATCCCCCCATGGGACAATGCTTGCGCCGGCCAATCTCAAAGAATTGTCCCTCGCGATTTGCCGAGCCCACGCGGAGCCGTACATGCAAAACCAACGTTGCCTCCCACTCTTTGCACGCGCCCTTTTTGCCGCCACTCTTTTGTGCACCTTCTTCGCCGCCCCCATCGCCGCCATCGCACAAGGCCCCTACAAGGTCCTCAACCACTGGAAGCTGACCGACGCGGGCGGATGGGACTACCTGCTTGCCGACTCCGTCGCCCATCGCGTCTACATCACCCGCGGCGATCACGTTGACGTGGTCGACACAACCAACGGCAAGCTGATCGGCACCATCAGCGGACTGCACGGAACCCACGGCGTGGCGCTCAATCCCGACG
>Ga0209004_1000085_pt1 | contig 26069 bp, 19 predicted proteins | sample TexAe_RefH0_M1_FD_187948 | JGI IMG/M metagenome (GOLD analysis project Ga0209004, IMG submission 187948) | Forest soil microbial communities from Davy Crockett National Forest, Groveton, Texas, USA - Texas A ecozone_RefH0_M1 (SPAdes) (version 2) | ecosystem: Environmental > Terrestrial > Soil >... | reverse complement strand
CCAAACGGCGAACGAATTGATTGAGATGAGTGGACTCCCTGTTCCGCAATTCGAAGTCAAGATCGTAGGTATGCGAAAGACGGTCCGAACCGCACACGGACTGGAGGTCCCGATTCAGCTAGCTGGAAGACAATCGCCTGAATGCGTTATTGTCAGGGCAATCGCGTGCAAGACAACCGATACTCTAAAAGCAGGTCTAGCCAGGCCTGACGTCCGCGATGCTGCGAAGGCGTCTCGAACGTGGGCGAGAGACGGAGCAACATTGAGCGCACTTGTGCTGGAACCTTTGTGCTGGCTGAGTCTGGTCTGCTCAACCAGCAGCGCGCAACAAATCCGGATGCCCCACGCTGCGCCCAATGCGAGCAAGCACCTCATCAAAGGGATGCACGAGCCTTAGATCGAGCGAGCTTCCCAGCATTGCTCATGACTGAAGTTCTCATACGCTCACGCAGGGCCTGGCTTATCACTCTTTTCGACGTTCCTAGCTTTGAGGCCCTTTAGAACAGAGTCACGAAGACACTGGACGGCGGAAGCGAGGCGGCCAAGATGTCTCGAATGCAGAAGCCACACGTTCAGTACAGGAGAAAAGCCCTTCACTCTAACGAGCTTCATGTGTTTGCGTAATGCAGAGGAATAAAAAAGTTGTGGCCTCGCGATGCCGAGACCCACGCCTTCCGAAATCAGCGAGAATTGCAACTCGTATCCTTCTGCCACCACCGTCGAGACAAATGGAAGACTACGCAGGCGAAATGCTGTTTCGAGCAGCTGACGACTGCTGCATCCGTGAGGGTTCAACACCCAGGAGTACGAAGAGAGTTCTTCCAAAGTCGCAGGCTGCGACAAACGTGCTCTTTTTGGCGCGACAATGGCGATTGGCTCCGATCCAACACACTCAGCAACAAAGGAAGCTGGCGGAGAACTTCCCTCGGGTAAAAGGATAAATGCAGCATCCAAAGTACGATTTGTGAGGCGTTCCATAAGCACCTCAGACCATTGCATGAAGGCCTGGATTTGCAACTTCGGGAATTTGGCCCTGAGATCTCTGATCGGCAAGCCTAAGGCAAGATCTCCAAGTCCCCGCGGCATGCCAAATCGAAAATCGCCCGAGAGCACGCCCCCATCCGTGATTCCTGCCTTCAGGTCGTTCACTGAACTCAGCACAGGCTTTGCAAACTCGTAGGTTTCCTGGCCCGCGCGAGTAGGCTGCACGGGCCGGGTCCGTCGATCAAGCAGCGGTGTGCCGAGCGCATCTTCCAGATTCTGAATTCTGCGCGTCACCGCAGACTGTGTGAGATGGAGTCTCGCCGCCGCCGCTACGGTCGAGCCGTGGTCAACCACGGAAACGAAAGCTTCAAGATCAATCAGATTCATGCGGTTGTACCTCAGGTCCCGCTTTTTTATGATGCTGCCCCTTACGACAAGATTCTCATAAACACTATCTCCTTTCAGCAGAATGCGCATTTCGCATAATGACTATCTATACATTTCATGATTCCTTCTATGCGCAGTTCGAATCCATTCTTCATAGCCGCACCCTGCTTCACAGGGAGTTGCAGGGAAGGATTAGCACGAGAGGCCCCCCAAAGGAGATGCGAAGCGGATGCCGATTATTGGCGCCCACTGAGCGAAATCAAGGTTATGTGGATTGTCCGCCTCGCGCTTAACAGGCCTTATACGTTCATCGTACTCGCGCTGCTCATTTTGGTTATGGGACCGGTAATGATCCTGAACACCCCGACCGATATCTTCCCAAACATAAATATTCCGGTGATCGCAGTCGCATGGACGTACACCGGACTTAACGCTGAAGACGTTGAGGCGCGATTAACCACTCCCTATGAAAAGGTGCTGACGACGCTTGTCGACAATGTCCAGCACATCGAGTCAACCAGCTACAACGGCGAAGCAATCGTGAAAATCTTCCTGCAGCCAGGCTCCAGCCTGGACACCGCGAACGCTCAGGTCGTTGCTGCGGGCGGATTTGTTCAACGCTTTCTGCCGCCAGGCATTCAGCCACCGGAGATCATTAACTTCAGCGCTTCCAGTGTGCCGATTCTGCAACTGGGTCTTTCCGGCGAAGGGCTGTCCGAGCAACAGCTGAATGACCTTGCCCTGAACTTTCTGCGCACACAGCTGATTACGGTTCCTGGCGCGGTAATTCCCCTTCCCTATGGAGGAAAGCAGCGTCAAGTCATGATCAATATGAATCAGAACCTGATGCAAGCAAAGGGCCTCTCTCCGTCAGATGTGCTCAACGCCGTGAATGCGCAAAATCTGATACTGCCATCCGGCACAGCGAAAGTGGCGGACAGCGAACTGGATGTGCGCATGAATGTTTATCCACGCACGATCGCAGAGTTGAACGATATTCCAATTAAGCAGGTGGCTAACACGACCATCTACTTGCGTGAGGTCGCCACTGTAAGCGACGGCTTTGCGGTACAGACGAATGTAGTTCGCCAGGACGGTAACCGAGGTGTCCTGATGAGCATCCTCAAGGCCGGTAACGCGTCTACATTGGACGTTGTTTCTGGCATCAGGAAGTTGCTGCCGCGCGCTGCCTCGACACTGCCCGCAGAACTCAAGATCACGCCGATCGCAGATCAGTCGGTATTTGTGCGTGGTGCGATCAGCGGAGTCGTTCGCGAAGCTGTGATTGCCGGCTGCCTGACTGGCGTTATGATCTTGCTATTCATTGGCAGTTGGCGCAGCACTATCATCATTGCCATCTCCATCCCTCTTTCAATCTTGACCTCAATTATAATTTTGAGTTTTTTGCACGAGACGATAAACATTATGACGTTGGGAGGCCTGGCGTTAGCAGTCGGCATCCTCGTCGATGATGCGACGGTGGAGATCGAAAATATAAACCGCATTCTCGAAGAGGGACACGAAACCGATATCAAACGGGCAATCCTGGATGGCGCGCAGCAAATCGCGGTTCCCGCCCTGGTGTCAACGCTCTGCATCTGCATCGTTTTCATGCCGCTCTTTCTGCTTGGCGGCGTCGCGCGCTATCTCTTCGTTCCTCTTGCGGAAGCGGTCGTTTTCGCCATGCTCGCGTCCTATCTTCTTTCGCGAACTCTTGTACCGACACTGGTGATGTATATGCTTCGCCTCAACGAAGATTCGGAAAATCGCAAGAGCGTATTTTCGAAGTTTCAGAAAGCATTCGAGCGGCGCTTTGAGGGGCTGCGAAGTGCCTATCGCGATCTTCTAACCCGGCTGGTACTGAATCGCAAGATCTTCATCCCGGCCTTTCTTGCCGTATGCGTCTGCACGTTTGTTTTTGTTCCCTGGCTGGGACAGGATTTCTTTCCGCAGACGGACAGCGGGCAATTCATCCTGCATATCCGCACAAAGACCGGAATGCGCATTGAAGAGACTGCACGTCTTTCGGATCTTGTCGAGGAATTCATTCGCCAACGGGTACCGCCGGCGGAGATGGACAATATCCTCGACAACATTGGACTCCCATACAGCCCACTGAACACTATGCACTCGACCGATGGTGTTCTTGGGGCCAATGACGTTGATGTTTTAGTATCCCTGCGCGAAAAGCACCACCCGACCGCAGATTACATACGGACTCTGCGGCAGCGGCTTCCGGAGGAATTCCCTGGCGTCAACTTCTACTTTCTGCCTGCGGATATGGTGACCCAGATTCTCAACTTTGGTCTTCCTTCACCGATCGATGTGCAGATTGAAGGCAACAACGTTCAGGCCAGCCATCAGATCGCAGAGAAAATGATGGCCGACATGCACGCTGTGGCCGGTTTGACTGATTTGCATATCCAACAGCCACTGGACTATCCGACGCTGGAGGTCAATGTTGACCGGACCAAGGCCTCCCAGGCTGGTTACACAGAACAGCAGGTTGCGCAAAGCGCACTGAACACATTGAGTGGCAGCTTTCAGGTTACGCCGATGTTCCTGGTCAATTGGAAGAACGGCGTCAACTACAACCTGGTCGCCCAAACTCCCCAATACGGAATTCAGTCAGTAACGGACATTCAAAACATCCCTATTGCAGGAGGTAGTCATGGGAATCCCGAGATTCTCGCTGATGTCGCCTCCATGAAGCGGTCTAACGAGATGGCGATTGTCTCTCACTACAATATCCACCGAGTCATCGATATTTATGGATCTGTCCAGGACCGCGATCTAGGTGCGACTAGCCGAGATGTTGAGCGCATTGTCGATCGCTACAGGAGGCAGCTTCCGCGCGGGACCTTCATTACCATACGCGGTCAGGTGGATACAATGCGCAGGTCGTATGTCGGACTCATTGCCGGACTCTTGGTCGCGGTGGTTCTTGTCTACATGCTCATCGTGGTGAACTTTCAGTCGTGGCTCGATCCATTCATCATCATCACTGCACTTCCTGCCGCCATGGCCGGCATTGTGCTCATGTTGTTCTTCACGCACACAACGTTGAGTGTGCCTGCGCTCATGGGAGCCCTGATGTGCGTGGGGGTCGCTACGGCAAACAGCATTCTGGTGGTGTCGTTCGCGAAAGAAAGACTGGCGATACACGGCGACGCGGTAAGAGCCGCAATTGAAGCGGGGAGTACAAGATTCCGGCCTGTCATCATGACAGCGCTCGCAATGATCATTGGTATGGTCCCGATGGCGCTCGGGCTCGGAGATGGCGGCGAGGAGAATGCGCCGCTCGGACGCGCGGTCATCGGCGGGTTAATTTGCGCGACGATGGCAACACTGGCATTCGTGCCGTCCGTCTTTACCTTCCTTCACTCGAAACCCATGAATTCAGGAAATCCCCATGAACACGCGGAGGTGTAGAAATGAACCAGGCAGTCGATTTACCAGAGATAAAGCACGATTCCGCGCCCGAGGTGCCCAGCGCGAAAAATGAAGGCAACGCACGACGCCTCTTTGTCGCCGCGTCCGTTGTCGTATTCGTGACTGCGTTCGCGATTGTTCACGGGATTCATTCGCGGGCGGAGGCAGAAACGAAACTACAGGGGCTCGCGCAAGCTTCCGCGATCCCTGTGGTGGAAGTTGTGCACCCGAGGGTAGGAGCTGACGGCCAGGAAATTGCACTACCTGGAAATGCGCAGGCGTTCAACGATACTCCGATCTATGCGCGAACGAGCGGCTATGTGGACCACTGGTACGTCGATATCGGTGCACATGTCAGACAAGGGCAGTTGTTGGCGCTGATCCAGACTCCCGAGCTCGATCAGCAGTTGGAACAGGCCCGAGCTGATCTGAAGACTGCCCAGGCAAATCTTGAAATAGCCCAGATCACAGCAATCCGCTGGCAGGGTTTGCTCAAGACAAATTCTGTTTCGCAGCAGGAGACCGATCAGGCAGTGAGCGATCTCAATGCGAAACGAGCGCTTGTCGACTCCAACAAGGCAAATGTCGACCGCCTGGAGCAGTTGCAGGCATTCGAGCGAGTCGTCGCGCCCTTTGAGGGCGTCATCACCGTGCGCAATACCGACGTCGGCGACTTGATCCAGGCCGGTGACAATTCGACGCCCAAGGAGCTTTTTCACCTCGCTTCCATCCGGAAGTTACGGATCTACATTCCTGTACCTGAGGTTTATGCCGCTGATGTCACAAATGGGCAATCGGTAAAGGTCACACTTGATGCTTTTCCCAATAAAGAGTTCGCCGGGACAGTAGTGCGTAACTCCGATGCCATCGACTTGAATTCCCGTACGCTCAACGTTGAGGTCGACGTGGAGAATCCCACGGGCAAGTTGTTTCCAGGCGCCTACGCATTTGTTCACCTCAAGGTTCCAGCCAGTACGGGGTCAGTTACGCTTCCCTCAAATGCCTTGCTCTTTCGTTCTGAGGGCCTGCGTGCAGGTGTGGTCCGCGATAGTCACGTTGTGCTTACACCGATCACCATCGGTCAGGACTACGGAAGCGCGGTTGAAGTCCTCTCCGGGTTGACGCCCAACGACGCGGTCATCGTGAACCCATCCGATTCGCTCGCGAATGGGGCCGATGTCCATGTTCACACGAAGCCAATAGGGACGGTACGGCCATGACACGGTGGGGATTAATCCCGGCGAGCGCATCTGTTCTTTTGCTGACCGGTTGCATGGTCGGTCCAAAGTACACGAAACCCGACACTCCGCTTGCACCTGCGTTTAAGGAAACGTCAGAACCGCAAGCAGGCGATGCTTGGAAGATGGCTCAGCCGAGCGACGGAGTGCTCCGCAAGAAGTGGTGGGAAACGTATGACGACACAAAGCTCAACGAACTTGAGAACCAGGTTGAGCCGGCGAACCAGACAGTGAAGATCGCCGAAGCGAATTTTCGCCAGGCAAGGACTGCGATTCGTTTCAATCGCTCTGCGGAAGCGCCCACGATCGGAACCTCGCCGAGTATCGCGTCGATTCGAGCCTCGGCAAACCAACCCTACTTGCCGCCCGGTGCCGCGAGCAATGGCACGGGGGACTTCACCTTACCACTTGATCTGTCTTACGAGATTGATCTGTGGGGACGAATCCGTCGCTCGGTGACTGCAGCCAGGGAAAGTGCTCAGGCAAGTGCAGCTGATCTTGCAACTGTTCTCCTAAGTATTCACGCAGAAGTTGCCATTGATTACTTTGAGATTCGCAGCGCAGATGCACAGGAAAAGCTTCTCAATGACACCGTGAGCGCCTATCAGGAGGCTCTGGAATTAACTCAGAACCGTTTCCAGGGTGGGGTTGCGCCGAAGTCCGACGTCGCTCAAGCACAAACTCAGCTTGATGCCGCCCGCGTGCTCGCTTCCGACATCAGAATCCAACGAGCGCAGTACGAGCACGCGTTGGCAATTCTTCTCGGTCTGCCGCCAGCCAAGTTCAGCCTTCCCGAGTCACCGTTAAACGCCCACACACCCACCCTTCCAGACTCTCCTGTCTCACTGCCCGCCCAGTTGCTCGAGCGCCGGCCCGACATCGCGGCCGCAGAACGTCGTATGGCCGCAGCCAACGAACAGATAGGAATCGCCAAGGCCGCATACTACCCAACGCTGGACCTCTCGGCAGCTGTCGGTCTTGAGGGGACGTCTCTTCTGAATTGGTTCAATTGGCCCAGTCGCCTCTGGGCCGTAGGCCCTTCACTCTCAGAGACCCTCTTCGACGCAGGCAGACGCAGAGCCACGACTGAAGCGGCTCAGGCCAGCTACAACGGAACTGTTGCCACCTACCGTCAAACCGCGCTCAACGCTTTCCAGGAGGTGGAAGATAACCTGGTCGTCCTTAACGTCCTTAATACGGAGGCATCCCAACAGCACGAGGCAACCGATGCGGCGGAAGAGTCACTCCGGCTGTTTCAGAATCGGTATACGGGAGGAGTCGACACCTATCTTCAGGTTGTGACCTCGCAGACGACCGCTCTGGCCAACGAAAGAAATGACATCGATATTTTGAGGCGGCGCCTGGACTCAAGCGTTCTCCTGGTGAAGGCTTTGGGCGGAGGCTGGGATGTCAGCGATTTGCCTAGACTCTGAGCAGATGACACACCGACATTCTTGTCCGGGAAGGCCCTCAGCGTCAGTATGACCCAAAAATCAGGAGACGTCCCATTTACGGCGATTCGGTGCATTCATGGTCGGAGTGGTGTCTGTTAATAGGGAGTTCTCATGGAATTCCGTCACATTCGTTCGTTCTTGTCCATCGCTGAAACCCTTCACTTCGGTCGAAGCGCTCGGCTCCTCAACGTGAGCCAGCCCGCGCTTAGCCTCCAAGTCAAAGCGCTTGAGGAGGAACTGGGTGTTACGCTCTTAACTCGAAACCGACAAGGAACGGTGCTTACGGGGGCGGGACAGGCGTTTCGTGAAGACGCGGCAGCTGCTCTGGAGATGCTCGAATTTGCAAAGCGGAAGGCGCAGTGGGCGTCGTCAGGCAAACTCGGCCATATTCGTATTGGTTTTATATCGACTGCCGGTTTTGAAATCGTCCCCAACCTGATGCGGCGATTCCGAAAGAGCTACCCCGATGTTGAATTCTCGATCAGAAACATCCTGACAGGCGTCCAACTGGAAATGATTGGCGATGGCTCGTTAGACGTAGGCTTTCTTCGCCTTCCCCTCGAAAATCGCAAAGAGATCGAGGTGACAACAATTCACCGGGAGCCATTTGTCGCGATCTTGCCTTCGTGGCATTCCCATTCCGCAAAGAAAGAGATTCGCCTGCGCGAACTCAAAGGGAATCCCTTTGTCATGTATGCACGGGAGTATGCTCCCGGATTCCACGACCTCCTGATTGGAATTCTGAGCAAGGCTGAAGTCGTCCCCAAGGTGGTCCAAACAGCGGGAGAGATGCCGACACTCATCTCGCTGGTCGATGCCGGGGTGGGCGTTTCGATTGTTCCAGCATCTGTCGCCAGAAGAATCGTCTCCACGGTGGCCGTGTGCTCGATTACAGATCAATTGCCGGAGTCCGAGATTGGCTTGGCCCTCGCACGTCATAACCCTGCGGCTGTTGTACGCCGATTCTGCGAATTCGCTTGCAAGTTCCTGAATCATTGATACGGGGATTGACCCATCGCCAATCTTACGCGCTGCTTGCGGCGATGAATAACTGCGCAGCGCGCAGCGCGCCCCAATGTCCCCAATCGGGGCTTTGCAAGCGTGTTCCTCTCTCGTGGAACTTTGACTCCCTCCCGGGTTGAGGAGAAGCGAGGCGGCATCGGCGAGTCCTCCGCAACAGGGCCTTGTCAATGGGATCATTTGATTCGCCGCCAATTTTGCTTGGTGAATTGGTTCAGACCATGATGAGTCATCCATATCACGGTCATAAGAACAAACAAGAAACGGGAATCACTCTCGAAGTGTCAAACGGGCGTCGGAAGCAAGTATCCGATGCTGCGAAGTGCGAAACAGACTTAGCGTTCGATGGATTTCGGCACGTTCAGAATCGACGCCGCATGCAAGCTAACCAAACCTGAGCGATAGAGAGGACTTAAAAATTGAAATCCAGTTTCTTGCAGAAGCAAACCTCACGCCGCGACATTTTGCGCGGTTCATTCACGTTAGCCGGCAGCGCCTTTTTGGCGCAGCTGTTTCCTGGGACGTTGCTCCGCGCTTCCGCAGCGGCCCAGGCAACAGAGCCCTCGGCGGCCGACCTGCTGGCGAGTATGCGCGCCAAATTTAACGCCGCTCCCCTTGAGACGCAACGGCTTGCTGAAGATGTCACGATGCTTTCCGGCCCCGGCGGAAGCGTGGTAGTCCTCAACGGCCCCGACGGCAAATTCGTCGTAGACACTTTCGTTGCGCCTGCATGGCCGAGGCTCAAAGAGGCCCTCAATGGCCTGGGCAACGCGCCAGTGAAATACGTCATTGACACCCACTGGCACTTCGATCACACCGATAACAACGCGCCTCTTCACGCTGCCGGGGCCACGGTCCTTGCACACGAAAATACTAAGAAGCGCATGTCCGAGCCGCATGATCTGCCGGTCTTGTATCGAGCAGCAGACGGCACGCTCGCCGGCTTGCATTTCGATCCCTCCCCTGCAGAGGCGTTGCCACAACAGACCTTCGCCGCCAGCCACAAATTACAAGCCAATGGCGAAACCCTCGTGCTCCAACATGTTCCTCCCGCGCATACAGACACGGACATCTACGTTCATTTTCAAAACGCAAACGTGATTCAGATGGCCGACCTGTTTTTCAATGGGATGTATCCTTACATCGACCCCGGTACGGGCGGCAAAATTGCCGGCATGATTGCAGCCGCAGACAAAATTTTGGCGCTTGCGGACAACGACACCAAGATCGTTGCGGGGCACGGCCCGCTCGGCAACAAAGCGGACCTCACGAAATATCGTGACATGCTGGTCGCTTCGTGCGATCGCGTTGAGAAATTGAAGTCCGCCGGAAAATCCGCCTTGGAAGCAGTCACGGAGAAGCCCTTCGCCGATCTCGACCCCGCGTGGGGCCAAGGCATCATCAACAGCGACCAGTGGGTCCAAATCGTCTATCTGACGCTCTGAGTTCCCGCTGTACAAACTACTATTTCGGTTCGATGAACCGAGTTCCGAAATTGAACAGGCTCGGATGGCAAGCCTAACCTACGCTGCCGTGGTAAACGCAGGCTACCAGCCAACCAAACGTAACAAAAGGAGTAACGCAATGAGTCATTCTTTGAAACAGATCTTGTACATGTCGTCCAGGGCTGCTTGAGAACGGCCGGGACCTGCCCGAACCTGCCGATTGATGGTTGTCTCTACAATCACGTTGCGCTCTCAATCCAGTGCTTCATTGTGTTCGCGTCCACCAGCCCCGCCTGCTGAAATTGAAGTTCTCCGCCCACAAACACCGCAAAGTTCGGAATCCCCTGCACCTTGTACCGCGCAGCCAGTTCCGGAGACCGTTCCGTATCCACCTTCAGTACAACCGCCCGTCCCGCCATCTCTCGCGCCGTTTGCGCCACATGCGGCGCCGCCATCTTGCAAGGCCCGCACCACGCCGCCCAGAAATCCACCAGCACCGGAACTTTGCTCTCGCGCACAATCTCGTCAAACTCGCTCGAAGTAACTTCAATGGGTTCGGCCATCGCAGCAAGCGGTGCCTTACACGCGCCACATCTCCCCACGTCGGCCAGATGCTTCGCTGGAATCCGATTCGATTGCCCGCACGCCGGACACTTTCTAACCACTGCCATCCCACCCTCCGCCCATTCCCCGCAACAGTTGATTCGCCACGACAGTCTAAAGATGCCGTCGCAGCAATTTTGGTGCAGATTTAACCACCGCTTGCTGTCAAGCGCGCAAGCCCGCACATAACTTCAACCAACAGATTCCATAGGCAAAAACATCCTCCCACTTTGCATGGTTTAACCCTCCCGGGCGACTGTAAACCTCTCACCCTGCCCTTCGCACTCTACACTTGAAATTGCCATGACCGAAAGTTCCCCCAATCCGCCCATCGCCCGCCAGGACCACAAGGAAACCACCCTCCACGGCATCACCCTCCGCGACGACTACGCCTGGCTCCGCGACAAGGACAGTCCCGAAGTCACCGCCTACCTGACCGCCGAAAACGCATACGCCGAAGCCCTCACCGCCGACCTCGCCCCTTTGCGCGACCAGCTTTACAACGAAATGCTCAGCCACATCAAGCAGACTGACGAATCCGCCCCTTACCGCGAAGGCGACTGGTGGTATTACGTCCGCACCGAGGAAGGAAAGCAATACTCCATCTTCTGCCGCAAGCGCGGATCGCTGGGTGCCCCATCCTCGAAGCCGGGTGCCCCATCCATGACAGCAGCTTCATCGCTGTCATGGGTGGGAAACCACAGCACCCCACCTCCGGACGCTCCTGAACAAATCATCCTCGACGGCAATCAACTCGCCGAAGGCCTAGCCTTCTTCGCCATTGGCGCCACCGACATCTCCGACGATGGCCGATGGCTTGCCTACACCGTAGATACCACCGGCTTCCGCCAATACACCCTCCACATCAAGGACCTCGAAACTGGCGAAACCCTCCCCGGGAAAGTCGAACGCGTAGGCTCCCTCACCTGGGCTGCAGACAATGTGACTCTCTTCTACTCCGTCGAAGACGAGGAGCAGAAGCGCCAGTTCCAGCTCTTCCGCCATACTCTTCACGCGCCCCACAGCGAAGACGTTCTCGTATATCAGGACGACGACGAGCGCTTCAACATCGGCGCCGGCCGCACCCGAGACGGCAAATTCATCGTCCTCGAATCCGGCAGCCACACCACCACCGAGTGCCTCGTACTCCCCGCCGATCAACCCACCGGAAAATTTACCGTCATCAGTCCACGTGAAGACGAGCACGAGTACTCCGTCGATCACCGTAACGGCCAGTGGTTCATTCGCACCAACGACAACGGCCGTAACTTCCGCCTCGTTACCGCGCCCGTCGACACACCTGCGCGCGAAAACTGGGTCGAGCAAATTCCGCACCGTGAATCTGTGATGCTCGAGGATGTCGATCTCTTCGCCGGTTTCTTCGTCGCCTGCGAACGCGAAGACGGCCTGCCCCGCCTGCGCCTGTGGAAGTTCCAGAACGATACCCCCGCAGCCAACCCCGCAGGCGAAATCGCCTTCCCGGAGCCCGCCTACAGCGCCTCACCCGGCATCAACCGCATCTGGGAAACGACCGCATTCCGCTACGGCTATCAGTCCCTCGTCACCCCCGGCTCCGTCTACGAGTACAACCTCGAAACCCGCGAATCCGAGCTTCTCAAGCAACAGGAAGTCCCCGGCGGCTTCGATCGCACCCTCTACGCCAGCGAACGCATCCACGCCACCGCACCCGACGGCGTGAAAGTCCCAATCTCGCTCGTCTACCGCCGCGACCGATTTGCGAAGAGGGCGGGTGCCCCATCCTCGACACAGTCTTATCGTGGCGAGGGTGCGAAAGCTCTAGACTCAGCTAGCCACAATGCAACTCGATCACCGCTCTACGTCTACGGCTACGGGTCCTACGGCTACGCGCTTCCCCTCGGATTCAATTCCAACCGCCTAAGCCTGCTCGATCGCGGCGTTGTCATCGCCTACGCGCACATCCGCGGCGGCGGCGATCTCGGCAAGCCCTGGCACGACGCCGGCAAGATGCTCGTCAAGCGCAATACCTTCACTGACTTCATCGCCTCCGTCGAGCACCTCACTGCCAACGGCTACGGCGATCCCACTCGTGTGGCCATCGAAGGAGGCTCCGCCGGCGGCCTGCTCATGGGCGCCGTCACCAACTTCCGCCCCGATCTGTTCCGCGTCGTTCTCTCTCACGTTCCTTTCGTCGACGTCATGAACACGATGCTCGACTCGTCCCTTCCACTTACCGTTCCGGAATACGAAGAGTGGGGCGACCCTAATCAGGAAAACTACTTCAAGTACATGCTCACTTACTCGCCCTACGATAACTTGAAGCCCGCAAGTTATCCGGCCATGTTAGTCAAGACATCGCTGAACGACAGCCAGGTCATGTACTGGGAACCCGCAAAGTATGTAGCCAAACTGCGCACGCTCAAAACCGACAGCAATCCGCTTCTCTTAGTCACCAACATGGAAGCCGGCCACGGCGGCGCCAGCGGCCGCTACGACTACCTAAAGGAGATCGCCTTCGACTACGCCTTCCTCCTCCGCGAATTGCGCGTAGCGCCATAGGCCTCGCGCTACATCGCCGAGAGGAGAAACATCCAGCCTCAAATCAATTGGCATGTTGAGCGAAGGTCGCCTGCGACCGTAGTCGAAACATCTGCGGTTGCTTGTCGCGAACCAAGCGGCCGCACGGAACAACATTTCCGTACCTCTTATAATACGAGCAGCCCGCGCTCAGACCAGCCGCGACTTATGCGCCCACAACCCCAGCCCCGGATTGGAGACAAAGAACAGTTCCTCTCCATCGAGCTTGTTATATCCATGCGATAACTTATCCGGGTTATAGCGCTCCGACATCTCCGCATAGTTTCCATAAGTGAAACCAACGTCTTCTATTTCCTGCCGGCTAAGTCGTCCCGGGCACCATGTAATCTTGAACCTGCCCTCCGACGACCCATGAATCAGGTGCGCAGCCGCACCCAGTTCCCCCGCCAGATCGGCATTGGCCTCAACCGCCGCAAGTGTCGCTGGCGTCCCGCGATACCCATACTTGCGAATCAGCAAATCGATGCACTTGTCCTCGCCAAACTCCCGAACAGCCGGCGCAAGAACGATCAACTCCGCGCCGTCGGCCAACGCCATCCGCGTGCGATACACGGCCTTGTTTCCCAGCCAGGTCGAATGAAACTCATGCGGATCGAGATACACCACTGCCTTCTTGATCGGCTCCGCAACTAACTCGAAGTTCACCTTCAAACTCAGCTCGGCCGCTCGGTGGAAGCACTCCACATCATCGCCGATAAATAACCCGCGCACTGCCAGTCCGCCATTTGCGCGCCGCCCCACAACCGTCAGCACGTACACAATCGGCAACTCGCGCAGGAAATGATCCGACGCATAATTCAGTACCGCGCGCACCGGATTCTCGGCGCGCCCCATGATGCGTTCCATCCCGTATACCGCACCAAGATAATGACTCAGGTTGATTCCCTGCCGTCCGCCTGCACCCACCAGGATGTTCTTGTTGTAATTGGCCATCCCGATTACTTCATGCGGCACAACCTGCCCGATCGAGAGAATCAGATCGAATCCGCCCCGCGAGATAAGCCTGTTCGTCTGCGCCGGCCATGCGACGTTCAGCTTTCCCTCGGACTGTTGTTGAATGAACTCCGCGGGCACCGCGCCCAGCGTCTCCACATCCGTCCGCCAGTTGTGAACCTTAAACAGCTCATGCGGTATCCCCGGATACATGTGGTCAATTTGCCCCGGTGTCATCGGCGCATGTGTTCCAATCGCCGGCAGCACCGCCTTCAGCCGGTCGCCGAAATGCTTCCATGCTGCGCACGTCAACCCACCGGCCTGCGAATGAAGCCGCGTAATGTCCGGCGGCACCGCGAGCACCCGCTCGCGTTGCCCCAGCTTGCCGATGCTTTCCACCAGCAGTTCTGCTAGTTCCTGCGGCCCAAGATCCGCATCGACATCGCCTACCGCACAATACAGCCCCATGCGCTTAACTCTAAACCAAACCGTCCCGTAGCGCAGTCAAGGACTCAAACCTGGCCGCTGATTCTCCGGGCCATGACGATTGCAGAGGGGCGCGTGTAAGCTGGCGGAAGCGCGTGTGAGTCGAACACACCGTCGCCCGTTAAGGACGACCGCCGGTTTTGAAGACCGGGAGGATCACCGGAGCCTAAGCACTTCCGTCCTATGACTCTCTCACATGCGACCTTGCCCAGGTAACTCGCCGCGATTTTCGTGCCAGGAAATAAGGAATGACATTGGATCACCCCCAACCAGTTCGCTTGACGCAACATGTAAAAGCAGGCGGTTGCGCCAGCAAGCTTCCCGCCGGATCGCTTCGCCAGGTGCTATCCGCGCTGCCGGCGCAGACCCATCCTGATCTGCTGGTCGGGTTTGAGACTTCCGACGACGCCGGCATCTTCCGCATCGGCCCCAATCAGGCCTTGGTGCAGACCATCGACTTCTTCACCCCCTTGGTCGATGACCCGTTCACCTTCGGCCAAATCGCAGCAACCAATGCGTTGAGCGACGTGTATGCGATGGGAGGTCGCCCGCTTACCGCTCTCGCCGTCGTCTGCTTTCCGCTTGAAGCCGACCTCGAGATTCTCGAGCAGATCATGCGCGGCGGCCTCTCAAAGATGGTCGAAGCAGGGTGTACTGTGGTTGGCGGTCACTCGGTTCGGGACCCGGAAATGAAGTTCGGCTACGCAGTCACAGGTCTCATCGATCCTGCGCATGTGTACACCAACGCCGGAGCAGTACCCGGAGACGCTCTCATTCTCACCAAGCCGATCGGTACCGGCGTGATTACCACTGCGCTTAAGCAAGGCAAGTCGAATCCGTCCTGGGTGGACAGGGCCGTTCGTTCGATGACAACTCTGAATGGTCTTTCTTCGGCCATTGCCACTAAGTGCTCTGGCGTCCACGCAATCACTGACATCACCGGCTTCGGACTGATGGGCCACGGTCGCGAGATGGCTCTCGGGAGTGGAGTCACGCTCGAGATTGAAACTGCCCATGTGCCCCTGATAGAAGGCGCTCTGGATGCTGTCCGCATCGGCGCAATCCCCGGAGGTCTGCTTGCCAATCGCGAATTTGCCGAGTGCCTCGTTGAGGATGGGAGAGAAACCCGCATTCCCGAGGACCTTCGCGCACTGCTCTATGATCCGCAAACGTCGGGTGGATTGCTGATCTCTGTCGCCTCTGAAGACGCACCGGCATTGCTCGCTTCCCTTCTAGCCGCGGACCTTCCGGCGGCGATCATCGGAACGGTCTCAGTCCCTTTCGCGGAAGGCTCTGGCAGACCGGCCATCGTTCTGCGATGATGAATTACTCTGACGCTGGAATTCTCTGCTATGGCGACTCGAAGTCCCCAACACCACGACGATACGCACCACGGACTCTTTCGCATGCTGCCGTCTGTCAACGATGTGCTCTTGATGCCTTCATGCCAGGCGTTTCTCACTGCCCATTCACGCAGTGTATTGCTGGTGGCTGTCCGCAGAGCCCTCGATGAGTTGCGCCTCGATATCTCTTCTGGCAAGCAGACAGAGGACGCTTTGCAGCAGAGCATCTTTCTGCTTCCTGCACGGATTGCCCGTCATCTCGCATCCGGAAAGCGTTACTCGCTCCGCACGGTGATCAATGCGACCGGCGTCATTCTTCACACCAATCTAGGGCGCGCCCCATTGAGCGATGCTGCTCTCAGCCATCTTGTCGAAGTTGCACAGGACTACTGCAACCTTGAACTCGACCTCGAGACCGGATCGCGCAGCCGGAGAGACATGCACGCTGAATCGCTGCTGCTGCGTGTCCTCTGCGAATCCAGCGGCTCCGCAGATTCCAATCGGCACGGTGTCATCATCGTCAACAACTGTGCCGCCGCCACCATCCTCGCGCTGAACTCCCTCGCCGAAAAATCCGAGGTCGTCGTCTCGCGCGGAGAACTTGTAGAGATCGGCGGGGGTTTTCGCATCCCTGAGATCATGGAAAAATCCGGTGCAATGTTGAAGGAAGTTGGTACCACGAACCGCACGCGCCTTGATGACTACGAAGGTGCAATCGGTCCCGGAACCGGTCTGTTGCTTCGCGTGCATCAATCGAATTTCAGCATCGAGGGGTTTGCAGAGCGACCGTCGCTTGCGGACCTGGTCGCGCTCTCAAAGCGTGCAGGCATACCGTTGTTTGAAGACCAGGGCACTGGCCTTGTCTCTTCGCTTGAACGTTTTGGAATTATCGGAGAACCCAGCTTGCTTCAGTCCTTCGCATGCGGCGTGGATCTGATCGCCGCCAGCGGAGACAAATTGCTCGGAGGACCGCAATGCGGCATTCTCATTGGCAGAACGGATCTGATCGAACGCATCCGAGAAAATCCCCTACTCAGAGCCTTCCGCGTGGATAAGCTCACCTATGCTGCTCTTGAGGCAACCTTGCTGGAGCATCTCTCAGGAGACTCGACAACTGTACCCGTGGAGCGCATGTTGAGCGTCAAGCCCGAAGAGATCATGCGCCGATGCAGCCGGATCCTCGAGCAGATCGCATCTCCAAATCTGGTGCTCGACGTCGTCCCCGTAGCCAGCCTCGTTGGAGGAGGAACAGCACCCAGGGCCACGCTGCAAAGCTGCGCCATATCGGTGCGCCATCCCTCTCTCGCGGCTGCCGAACTGCTTGCAGCGCTCCGCAAACTCGATCCGCCCGTCATCGGTCGCATTGCAGACGACACTGTGTTGCTGGACTTGCGCACCGTGCATCCCCGATTCGATGCCGACCTCGCTTCTCTTCTCAGCAACCTCTGAATTCCAGAATCGCAGAGCATGATTCGTATTGGTTCTTCTCTTTCTCAATGACGAACAATCCTGGATCCATCGTCATCGGAACCGCCGGTCATATCGATCACGGCAAGACAACACTGGTGCACGCCCTCACCGGCATCGACACAGATCGTCTGCCCGAGGAGAAACGCCGCGGTATCACCATCGATCTAGGCTTCGCCTCCTTCGAGATACCGGCGCCCGACGGATCACCCCTCCGCATCAGCTTCGTCGACGTTCCCGGACACAGCGACTTCATTCGCAACATGCTTGCCGGCGCCGGTTGCGTGCCTGCCGTCATGCTCGTCATCGCGGCCAACGAAGGCATCATGCCGCAGACAGTGGAGCATCTCGCCATCTGCGAACTCCTCGGGATCGAACGCGGATTCACCGCAGTTACCAAGACGGATGTCGTCAGTCCGTCCCGGTTGCAGGAAGTCATGCAATCCATCGAAACATTTCTGGATGGATCATTCCTGGCCGCGGATCGTGCTCCCATATTGCCGGTAAGTGGCGCAACCGGTGAGGGTCTCGCAACGGTGCGCGCAGAGTTGCTCAAACTCGCCCTGCGAACGCAATTCGAGACGTCTGAGGCCTTGTTGCGCATGCCGCTCGATCGATCCTTCGTCATGAAAGGATTCGGCACCGTCGTTACCGGAACACTCGTATCAGGAACAATCCGAGAAGGTCAATCCTTACAACTTGAACCTGAAGCTCGTACGGTCCGCGTGCGCGGCCTGCAGACACATGGAGAGCCGGTGCAATCTGTTCAATCCGGCTCGCGGGTTGCCGCAAATCTCTCCGGCGTGGATGCAGTCGAAATACATCGCGGCCAGACGCTGGTTTCGCCAAAAACAATTTCGGCCGTAGATTTGATCGACGTAGAGGTGAGGCTTCTTGAAAACGCACCCGCGCTGAAACATCGCGCCAGCGTTCACTTCCATGCCTTCTCTTCCGAAACCATGGCCAGTGTCTCCCTGTACGGATACGAAGCGGTCCAACCGGGAACGATTCGCCTCGCACGCCTGAAGCTTTCAGAGCCAATCGTCCTCGTGCCGGGCGATCGCTTCGTCCTCCGCCGGCCATCGCCTGCCGGTACCATCGGCGGCGGGCGTGTCCTTGATGCTCACCCGGAACCTCGCCAGCGAAAAGCTGTAACGCTTGCCTGGCTTGAGCTGTTGAAGACCTGCTCTCCCGTACAGCAAATCAAGCCGCGCGTGCACCGTCGCAAGACGAACGGCATTTCGCTCGCCGCGCTGTCGGCCGAAACGGGCTTGACGACTCCCGCGATTCAACGACATGTCGGCCCCGCACTTCAATGCGAAGATCTCCTCCTCATCGCCAGCGATTTTCTTCTCAGCCATGGAGGCTTGCTTGCGGCCTCCGATGCGATCATGACGCGCCTGCAGACGGGGCAGCAACCTGTAAAGTCGTCCGAACTGCGCAGCCAATCATCACTCAGTCCTGAAGTTTTCGATTTCGCGATGAACGTCCTTGTACGCGAACACAAAATACAACTCCGCGATGAGATGGTCTCGATTTACAGCGCCGGAACTCCATTCTCGACGCCGGAGACCGATCAGTTGGCGACGATCGCCCAGGCCTACGAAGCCGCCGGACTCGCCTCGCCCTCTGTCATGGAACTCGCCTCGAGATTCAATTTCAAAGAATCCGACATTCGGCGCCTCGTCACTGCGCTTCAACGAGAAAAGACCATTGTGCGCATGGGCAGCGATGACCTGTTCATCCACTCTGGCGCGCTCCGCAAACTCGCCGTTCAACTAGCCCCTCTTCGCGGCAGTGTGATGGACGTTGCCCGTTTCAAGCACATCACCGGGCTTTCTCGCAAGTATGCAATTCCGCTTCTCGAGTACTTTGACCGCCAGCGCATCACCCGCAAGCATGGCGAGGCGCGCATGATTCTCTAGCTGGATCCTCCCCTACATCCACGGACGGATGCTCCCGGTCTCTTCTCGTGCTATATTGCTGAAGACTACGCGGAGAATCACGTGACAACCCCCGACCACGACACCAGGATCAAGCTCATCGAAGATCGCGATGCGACGGGAGAAGTAGCCCAGGTCTACGACGAATGGCGCGCCAAGTCTGGCCGTCAGCAGGTGCCCGGCATTTTGAAGTGCTTCAGCCATCGCCCCGATTTCCTCCGCGAAGTGATGAAATTCAGCGACACGGTCCACTTTTCCCAGGGTCATCTCGATCGCAGAACCAAGGAAGCGATCGCGAGTTGGGTGTCATGGCTTAATCGCTGTCCATATTGACTGGACTCGCATGCATACTTCCTGCGTGTTCAGGGAGCAGAAGAAGATACAGTACAGGCGATAGCGAAGGGCAATTTGGACGAAGCAGGCCTGAGCCCTGCAGAACGCGCATTGCTTGACTACGTAACAAAGGTGACGGAAGCGGCCTATCGCACAACCAGTGAAGATGTGCAGAGGCTGCGCGATCACGGCTGGACGGAACCACAGATTGCTGAAGCCGTATACATCACTGCGATGTTTGCTTTCTTCAATCGAGTTGCAGATGCCTTCGGGATCGCTCCACAGGGCTATCTTGAGATGAACGAGATGACAAAATAGGAGAGCCATGAACGGCACAACAAAAAAGCGCGTCGGAAGGTGGGTCGCAAGTCTCGCGGCCGTCTGTTTTGCCGCCTGGCTCTGCCTCGTTGGCTACGTGAACTGGGCGATGCATCAACCGCCCGAGGTCTTCGGCCATGTGATGGCGAAGATGCCCACACCGGCCTACTTCGTGCTTCCCTTTGAGACTCTTTGGATGCGTGCGCGCAAAGGCCGGCTCAATGTGGGCGACTCCGCTCCAGGCCTGACGGTGAAAAAGCTGGAAGACCATACCCCCACAGACCTCGCCGCGCTCTGGGCGGACAGACCGGTCGTCCTGGTCTTCGGCAGCTATACATGACCGCCATTTCGGCGGGAGGTTCCCGCCCTGAACAAGCTTGCTGAGCAGTATCGCGACAAGATCGGCTTCTACGCCGTGTACATTCTTGAGGCGCATCCCACTGATGTCTGGCAGATGCAGTCGAATGTGCGCGACAACGTTCTCTTCAGCAGTCCGAAGGATGAAGTAGAGCGCGCATTTGTCGCAGGCGCATGCGTGCGCAAACTGGGCATCAAATTTCCGGCGCTCGTTGACGGTTTCGACAATCGAGTCGAGTCAACTTACACCGGCTGGCCTGACCGGCTCTACCTGATCGGCAAGGGCGGCAGCGTCCTCTACAAGAGCAAGCCTGGCCCATTCGGCTTTCACCCGGATGACCTGGCACAGGCCATCAAGACATCCCTCCCTGCAAACTGAACGCAGCTTCGTACTAAACCATCAGCCAAACCAGGGAACTCGTCGTCTCCGTCATTCCGCGCACATCCATCCCTCCGTCTTTCGATGGACCTATACGTCGTCTGAACGGGCGATGCTCATGGTCCGCCTGATTCCGTATCGTCCCGCATGAGGCCCTTCCCTGAAAATTCAATACTCAGAAAAAATGAAGGCCCTTTCTTTTTGAGGTCAGCTGTACGGAGGTTTTGTGCGCATACCAACACTCGGCAGAGTGATCTGCGGATCACTGTTTGCTGCCCTTCTGTCTCTCCCCACTCTGCATGCTCAGCAAGCTGCCACGGGCAGCATCGGCGGAACCATCACTGACCCCTCGGGCAAGTCCGTTGCCAAGGCTGCGGTCACTCTCACCAACATTGCGCAGGGCACTGTCCGCACCTTTACCACTCAAAACGATGGCCTGTTTTCCTTCGCCACACTTGAAGCAGCAAACTACAAGCTCTCCGCCACCGCGCCATCCGGCTTTGCACCCTGGTCCGAAACGGTCAACCTTGAAGTCGGACAGACCCTGAATATCGCGGCACACCTCGAAATCGCCGCCAGTCGCACCGACATCGAAGTTACCTCCGAAGCGCAGTCAGGCGTCAACACCACAAGTTCCGACGTCGGCGATGTCATTGGAGCTCGCCAGATCGATTCGCTGCCCCTCAACGGCCGCAACTATCTTGAACTGGCCTATCTTGTTCCCGGCAACGCTCCCGCACCCAACTTCGATCCCACGAAGGAAAACACCGTCGTTGTTTCCTCCGCCGGCCAGGTTGGCCGCGGCGGCAACGTCATGATCGACGGCGCTGACAATAACGACGATGCCGTCGGCGGATCCCTCGTCAACATCCCCGAAGACGCGGTGCAGGAGTTTCAAATCGCCAGCAACCGTTTCTCCGCAGGCCTCGGACGCTCCGGTTCGACGGTCATCAACGTCGTCACCAAGGAGGGATCCAATAATCTTCATGGCGGTCTCGCCATTTACGAGCGCGACAGATCCCTTCAGGGACTCCCCGCCACGTATCAGCCCATTCCCGGCCTCACACCGACATTTCACCGCCAGCAATACGCCGGCGACGCAGGTGGTCCGTTCCGCCGTGACAAGGCCTGGTGGTTCGTCGCCATGGAAGATCGCCAACAGCTCGGCGCCGACCTTGTCGGGCAGCGCGACACGGTTAATCAGGTCATCAACCGTGTCTTCGCCACTGCCCCTTTGCACGACTTCCTCACCACCGAGCGGCTCGATTGGCAGTTGTCCAACCGCGATCGCATTGGCTTCCGCGAGTCTCTGCAACTGGAAGACGACCTCAGCCAGAGCGAGCTCGACCGTTCGCTTGGTTCTGCGGCTTATCGCCAAACCGCCGTCAATCATTTGCAGGGACTCATCGCTGACTGGGTCCACATCTTCACTCCGGCCGTAATCAATCGCCTCAGCTTCGCTGACAATAACTTCATCAACACGACTTCTCCCATCTCCAGCGCGCCGCAAATCACTTACCCCGACCTCGACGACGGTGCAACCTATCGCGTCCCGCAGCAGACTCTGCAGTTTCGCCTCCAGGGCGACGACACACTTAGCTGGACGCATCACAACCACACCCTGAGCTTCGGGGGAGAAGTGCAATCCATCGATGCAGACTTCAACCTCGGCGTCTTCCAACAGGGAAATATCCAGACCGTCGAAGATTTTCCTGACTTCGATCGCAATCAGGACGGCAAAGTCGACGACAACGATCTCCTTTTTGCTGTCGCACTCCGCAGTTCAACGCCTGCGCGCCCGCTCGACCTTCCCAACAACGACAACTACCACTTCGCGCTGTTTTCTGAAGACGACTGGAAGGCGCTTCCGAAACTCACCCTCAATCTCGGCCTCCGCTGGGAGATGGATACCAATCTCAACAACCTCAGTTGGTACGGACAGCGCAACCCCATCGTGCAGTCGTTCTATCAGGGCACGCGTCATCGCGACTTCGACAACTTTGGTCCGCGCGTCGGCTTCAACTACGCCGTCAATTCCGATCTCAGCATCCACGGCGGCTACGGAATCTACTACGACCGCATCACCCTCGAAATCATGTCGCTCGAAAAAGGATTCGACGGCCGCGCCCTCGCACTCGACGTCACTGCGGGCAACGCTGTCACCGATCAAAACGGAAATCCCATCTATCTCAATCCCAACGGAACCTTTGTCCCCGGGGCGCCCGAAGTCCTCGCCAACCCGTTCAGCGGCTTCCTCTTCACGGGCGCCGGCGCCACGGGCATCGATGTCATCAACAATCGCCTGCGCAGTCCCATGATCCAGCAGTTCAACCTCGGCGTCGAAAAGCAGATCGGCCGCGCCTTTCTCGTCAAAGTGGATGGCGTTCACAATCTCGGCACGCGCTTCATCATCGGCCGCCCCCTAGGCACCGTTTACAATCCTGACACCCAAGGCCCTGACAATGTCACCGACCTCGAGTCCGCCGTTAACACAAAATACGACGCGCTCTGGGTCAGTGTTCGTCAGCGCTTCAGCAAATACGGCGAGTTCGACGCCGCATACACGCTCGCCAAGGCCTTCAACTACGCCAACGACGACCAGGTCCCGTTCGAATACTCACCCATCGACCCCACCAACCTGCAGCGCGAATACGGCCCTCCCCCCAACGATCAGCGTCACCGCCTCGTCATGTCAGGCATTGCCAATCTGCCGCTTAAACTCCATTTCGCGCCCATCTGGACCATCGCTTCCGGCGTCCCCATGGACATCCTACTTCCCGATGGCAGCGAACGCGTACCCACCCTGCAGCGCAATGCCGGCGGTCGCGAATTTCACAACGCACAACAACTCAATGCCTTCATCGCCAGCACCAACGCAGCTGGCGGAGTGTTTGAAGCCAGCACAAACAGCTACGTCATCCTCCCTGCGGTCAGCCCCAAGGCGCATTTCAACGACAGCTTCAACTCTCTCGATTTCCGCCTCGACCGCTCCTTCCGTTTCAGCGACCGCTACAGCCTCAATCTGCTCGGAGAAGCTTTCAACACCTTCAACGTGACCAATATCCTCGGAGTCAGTAATCTTAACTACTCCGGCTTTGCCAACACGCTCTCGCCCGATCCCAACAATCCAAGCAATTCGTCCAGCTTCGGAATGCCTGTCTCCACCGCCGGCGGCGTCTTCGGTTCCGGTGGTCCGCGCGCCTTCCAGCTGGCGGCGAAGCTGACCTTCTAAGCGAAAATGAGAAATGCGGCCGGCTCCCAAGCTGGCCGCAACCGCATTGTGCGCTGACCGTTGATTGTCGAAGAAAGTATTTCAGAAGATTCTTGCGAACATTCGCTGCCCGCCACTTAATTTCGTGCGGGAAGCGAATCCGCGTCAAGCATTGACTTGAGGGAATGGTGGGCGGTCAGGGACTCGAACCCCGGACTTCCTGCTTGTAAGGCAGGCGCTCTAACCAACTGAGCTAACCGCCCTCAAAGGTGGAAACAATGGTTGACCCTTTGACATGATAACAGCGAACGCGTTCCCTCGCAGATTACCCTTGACCGCTCGCGGAGCCCCCATCGCAGCTAAACGCCCCTCCGATTGATAAGCTTATCCTCGTGCCTCGCCTTATCGTGAATGCCGACGACTTTGGGCTCGCTCCCGGTGTCAACCGCGCCGTCCTTGAACTTCATGCTGCCGAAGTGCTTTCCAGCGCCACGATGATGGCGCAGGCCGCTGCCACTGAAGAAGCGGTCAGCATGGCCCTGGCGATGCCGTCCCTCGGGGTGGGTTGTCATATCGTTCTGGTCGACGGCACGCCCGTATCTGAAAAGAGCAGCATTCCCTCCCTGATCGATCGCAATACCGGGCTCCTTCATCCGGCTCCAGGCAGTCTTTTGAAGCGCCTCTACATGGCCCGAATTCGTGGCGCCGAAGTCGAAGCCGAAGCCGCGGCACAAATCTCCTTGTTGCAGAGTTACGGCCTCCGCCTCACGCACGTCGACACGCACAAGCACATGCACATGTTTCCCCCGATTTTGCGGCCCGTCCTGCGCGCGGCAAAAGCTGCGGGAATTCATGCTGTCCGCAATCCTTTCGAGCCGATTTGGAGTCTCAACGCCACGACCAATGCCCCCGAATTGCGTCGGGCGGAAGTTGTTCTTCTGCGCAGATTCGAGCCCAAATTTCGCCGCATCGTCGAAGAAGAGGGCTTCACCACAACCGATGGAGCAATTGGCGTTCTGGCGACGGGCTCCGTCAACCTGGCTACCGTCAACGCGCTCATCACTGCCATGCCGGAGGGCACGTACGAATTCGTGTCCCATCCCGGCTATCGGGATGAACAGTTGGCCCGGTCGAACACGCGGCTTCTGGAGTCACGCGAAATCGAGCGCAATGCCCTTATCGCCATCAAGGACTACCGCGGAATTGACCTCATCTCGTTTGCCGACCTCGGTCATCCTGCCGCATAGAATGAGACTGACTGGATCCACCTGGATTTTCAGTTCTGCATCTTCCCCAAGGCCCCGAACGTCAAATCAGAGCAGGCATTTCTTAGAATCTGATAACAACGACGAACGAACGAAGAAAGTAAGGCGGCAGCATGCGCATCGGCATTACCTGTTATCCAACCTATGGCGGTTCCGGCGTTGTCGCCACAGAGCTAGGCATCGAACTTGCTGCTTCCGGTCACGAGGTCCATTTCATCTCCTATTCGCAGCCGTTTCGCCTCAGCGGCCGCGACGACGGCATCTTTTATCACGAGGTGCCAGTTTCCAGTTACCCCCTCTTCGAATTCCCTCCGTACGATCTCGCCCTCGCCTCACGAATGGCGGAGGTTGCCGAGTTTTGCGATCTCGATCTCCTCCATGTGCATTACGCGATTCCGCATTCCGTCAGCGCCCTGCTTGCCCGGCAGATGCTGGCTGTAAAAAGGCGCAGGCTGCCTTTTGTCACCACGCTTCACGGCACCGACATCACGCTCGTAGGCCTTGATCGCAGCTATCTGCCCATCACCCGCTACTCCATTCAGGAGAGCGACGGGGTCACCAGTATTTCTAGTTATTTGAAGGACAAGACCGTCACTGACTTCGGCATCTCGCGACCCATCGAGGTCATTCCGAACTTTGTAAACTGCGATGTCTACACCCCAATTACCGATGAAGATGCTCGCGCAAAAGCACGCGCCAAATTCGCTGGCCCAGACGAAGCCATCCTCATTCACTTGTCAAACTTCAGGCCTGTCAAGCGTGTCGTGGATGTGGTCAAGGTTTTTGCCCAGGTTGTGCGTGAAGTTCCGGCTCAACTCGTCCTTGTCGGTGACGGGCCGGACCGTTCCGCGGCCGAGTGGCTCGCACACGATCTCAAAATCAACGACAAGGTTC
>Ga0209004_1000084_pt1 | contig 26195 bp, 25 predicted proteins | sample TexAe_RefH0_M1_FD_187948 | JGI IMG/M metagenome (GOLD analysis project Ga0209004, IMG submission 187948) | Forest soil microbial communities from Davy Crockett National Forest, Groveton, Texas, USA - Texas A ecozone_RefH0_M1 (SPAdes) (version 2) | ecosystem: Environmental > Terrestrial > Soil >... | reverse complement strand
CGCATCGGCCCCATCGTGTGTGAACTCGAAGGTCCAACGCCAAGCTTGTATAGGTCAAAAAGACTCGTCGTCACGATGAAGATTGTAGGCCAGTCGTCATGGTGCCGTGAATTGCCACACAAAACAATGACATTGCACCCCGCAAACTACTGTTCACTGATCACTGACCACTGTTCCCTGCAGTCTGCTACACTCGCGGCAAAATAACGCCATGCTATTTAAAGCCCTGAGTGCAGCCGTATATGGAATCGACGCGAACTTAATCGACGTAGAGGTTGATTACAGCGGCGTAGTTGCAGAAAAAGACGTATTCCACACTGTAGGACTGCCCGATGCGGCGGTCCGTGAAAGTCGCGACCGCGTGCGCGCCGCCATCAAAAACTCCGGCTACACCATTCCTCCTACCTTCATCACTATCAATCTCGCTCCCGCCGACTTGAAGAAAGAAGGCTCCGGCTTCGATCTTCCCATCGCCCTCGGAATCCTCGGCGCCTATGGAGCGCTGCGCGTCGATAATGTCGATCGCTTTCTGCTCGTCGGCGAGTTGGGGCTCGACGGTAGCGTGCGTGCGATCCCCGGCATGTTGCCAGTCGCCATCCTCGCGCGTGAGAAGAAGATTCCCAACCTTATCCTCCCCGCCGCAAACGCTGCCGAGGCCGCCGTCGTCGAAGGTGTCAACGTCTACCCCGTTGCCTCTCTCCTCGATGTCATCGATCTTCTAAACTCCAGCGTCGTCGGCCAGGTTCAGCGCGAACCCTTCCGCGTGAAGACCGAAGAGCTTCTCGGCGAGCTGCAGCATTTCTCCGTCGACTTCAAAGATGTCCGCGGCCAGCAGACAGCCAAGCGCGCGCTCGAAGTTGCCGCTGCCGGCAGCCACAACATCCTCATGATCGGGCCTCCTGGCTCCGGCAAGACCATGCTCGCCAAGCGCCTGCCCTCCATCCTTGCTCCCCTTACGTTTGAAGAGGCGCTTGAGACAACCAAGATCCACTCCGTTGCTGGAGTCCTCGATGCCTCCGCCGGACTCGTCACGCAACGTCCTTTCCGCTCGCCCCATCACACCATCTCCGACGCCGGCCTCATTGGTGGCGGCATCATCCCGCGTCCCGGCGAAGTTTCCCTGGCCCACAACGGACTTCTCTTCCTCGACGAACTGCCTGAGTTTCCGCGCAACGTGCTCGAAGTCATGCGCCAGCCGCTCGAAGACCACAACGTCACCATCGCCCGCGCCTCCATGTCGCTCAGCTTTCCGGCGCGCTTCATGCTCGCGGCCGCCATGAATCCCTGCCCCTGTGGATATTTCAACGACAAATCGCGCGAGTGCATGTGCACGCCGCCCATGATCCAGCGCTATGTCGCCAAGATCTCCGGTCCGCTGCTCGACCGAATCGATATCCATATAGAGGTTCCAGCCGTTCAATATAAGGAGCTGCGCGGCGGAGCAGCCGCCGAAGGCTCCGCCGAGATCCGCACTCGCGTTATGGCAGCCCGTGACCGGCAGCGAAGCCGTTTCAAAAAGTCCGGCGACAAGATCTTCTCCAACGCCCAGATGTCGACGCGTCAAGTTCGAGTTCACTGCGAACTAGGTCCCGACGCAGAACGCCTGCTCGAAAGAGCCATGCAGCAGCAAGGGTTGACCGCCCGCGCGCACGACCGCATCCTTAAAGTGTCCCGTACGATCGCCGACCTGGAAGGAGCCGATCACCTCGCCGTTTCCCACCTCGCTGAAGCGATCCAGTACCGTACTCTGGACCGCAGTTACTGGGCTTGAACCTCCCAACTCACACAGGTGTGACGCACATCACGTACCGCCGATAACTCCAATGGTTCGTTCATTTGAGAGACCGCCAATTCTGGCCTCGAACAACTCCTTCAGATACCAGGAATTCCGCACAAACAACACAATAATAACCACTTAATTGATTCATGCCCGCCGAGCACCCACCTTGATCGGGCTGTTTCCATTTCGTAAAAAAGATGTTGACCCCAAATCGACCCCGTTATACATTCATGAGTGCCATCCGTAGGGGAAGACTGCACAGCGCGATCGCGCGTTTATTCGCTTTTTCCGCCTCCAACTCCGGGCCTGGGCTCATCCATAGGTGGCAGGGTGTGTTTGGGGTTCCGCTGGGGCTGAAATCGCATAGCGCAAAGCTCGCCATAGCAGTCACTTCTATCTGTTACAGGCCAGGTTGCCTGTTCCCGCTTAGCGATGTTTTGCGGCAAAAGATTTTCGAACTCGATGCCCAATTCGTGCGTCTAAAGTGGAGGACAGGCTGTCTGGGGCAGCAGCTCGACCTTATATCTAGCCAATCACCGTACCGCTGGCACCAGGTAGTGCCAAGCGGACAGGTCTGGAAGGAGAATCACTTTATGCGTTCTGATTTGGTATTTGGGGCACTCTCTCACGTGTCCAATCGCTACCAGCTCTGCCAATTGGCGAGCAAGGCTACCCGGATGCTGCACAAACCGAGCACTCGCTTGCAGGACACCACGAACGAGGTGCTTGTCCGCTTCCACTCCACCAACCCCGGCACTTTGTCGCCGGTCAATGTACCAGCGGCTCGGCAGATTGAGACGCGACGTGCGGCTTAACCGCATCTGCTGTATGATTGATTGAGTTAAGCCAACATCTCGGGGCGGCCTTTTCGCAATACGTGATTGGCCGCATCCCATCCTGTGTTAAAGCCCCTTTTTCAATTAGGTTTTTGCTTTAGCTCAGTGTTGCACTTGGACCGCAACTCTTAAACCCCGCCTATCGCTCCTGGAGTACTTCCCCCTCTCGGGTCCCCCACTTACCTCCTTCCGCAGGTGAACATGACGATCGCCGAACTAAAAGAAAAAAACATCACTGAACTGAGCCGTATTGCGCGCACCCTGGAGATCCCGGGTACCAGCGGCCTCCGTAAGCAGGACCTGATTTTCAAGATTCTTCAGGCCCAGAGCGAAAAAGAAGGCCACATCTTTGCTGAAGGTGTGCTCGAGATCCTGCCCGATGGCTACGGATTCCTTCGCTCCCCTGACTACAACTATCTGCCCGGCCCCGACGACATCTATGTTTCGCCCTCGCAGATTCGCAAGTTTGATCTCAAAACCGGCGATTCCATCAGCGGCAACGTGCGCCCGCCCCATGAAGGCGAGAAGTACTTTGCACTGGTCAAGATAGAAGCCATCAACTTCGAGTCGCCTGAGGAGACGCGCAACAAGATCCTCTTCGACAATCTGACGCCGCTCTATCCGCAGGAACGCATCAAGCTGGAAACAGTGCGCGAGGCCGTCAGTGGCCGCGTCATGGACCTGCTCACTCCGGTCGGCAAAGGCCAGCGCGGTCTCATCGTTGCTCCGCCGCGTACTGGCAAGACGATGCTGCTGCAGTCGCTCGCGAACTCCATCACTGCCAACCAACCTGAAGTCGTCCTGATCGTCCTGCTCATTGACGAGCGTCCGGAAGAAGTCACGGACATGCAGCGCTCCGTGAAGGGCGAAGTAATCAGTTCGACATTCGATGAACCGGCTGCCCGGCACGTACAGGTCGCCGAAATGGTGATCGAAAAGGCCAAGCGCCTCGTCGAGCACAAGCGCGACGTCGTCATCCTCCTCGACTCCATCACGCGTCTCGCGCGCGCCTACAACACCATCGTTCCTCCGTCGGGCAAGGTGCTCTCGGGCGGCGTCGACTCCAACGCTCTGCAGCGCCCCAAGCGATTCTTCGGCGCGGCCCGTAACATCGAAGAAGGCGGATCCTTAACCATCATTGCCACGGCCCTCGTCGACACTGGCTCCCGCATGGACGAAGTCATCTTCGAAGAGTTCAAGGGCACCGGCAACATGGAAATCATTCTTGACCGCAAGCTCGTCGACAAGCGCGTCTTCCCGGCCATCGATATTCAGCGCTCCGGCACCCGTAAGGAAGAGCTGCTTATCCCCAAGGAAGATCTGCAGCGCATCTGGATCCTGCGCAAGGTACTCAACCCGTTGTCGCCCGTCGAAGCGATGGAACTGCTCATCAGCCGCCTCGAGAAAGTCCGCAACAACGCCGAGTTCCTCGCCAACATGAACCAGTTGTAGTGGCGGATGGCGCCGAAGGCGCGGTTGGCCGCACCATCCGGGGTCCCGGGGCACGCCTTATGCGCACGGGGTGGACAGCAGGTGCTTACAGCTCTGGGGTCTAGGTGGTACTGGTATCCAGAGACTGGCGAAAGGCCGGGGCATTGTCCCGGCCTTTCTGGTTCCCATGGCTCTTTCCGTAACTGGCGCCCGCTGTTAAACTAATGAGAGTCGTGGGGCTGTAGCTCAGCTGGGAGAGCGCCTCGTTCGCAACGAGGAGGCCAGCGGTTCGATCCCGCTCAGCTCCACCAATTTCCCTTCCAATTGAAATTCGACGTGAAGGTCCTTCGCTTCGTTCAGGATTTCGCCTGCGGGCTCGGACGCCCGCATCACGGCTCAAGTTCGATCCTGCTCAGCTCCACCAAATCTCGCCTCATCTCTTTCCATAAAAAGCAAGAGACCCGATTCGGAGAGGTTTACGGCTGCACCCAGTCCAGCGAGTAAATGTCCTGCGTCCCCCGGTCGCGCAGCAGCAACGGCGAACCATCCGGCGCTACCGAAACCGAACCGCCGCCCAGCCCGGTCAGCACAAAATTCTTCAAGTCCACAAGCTGGTCCTCTTTTCCGTCCGAGACTCGAATCCGTTCCACTGCGCCTTTGCCCGCGAGATCTTTCACATAAATGTACTGTCCATCGCGCGACCAGTTCATCCAGCTCAGTGTCCCAGTCCCAATCTGCTTCCAATTCTTGGTCTGGAAATCAAACAGCATCAGCTTGCTCGAGTCGCTGGTCATGGCAGCAATGTAGCGTCCATCCGGAGACCACCGCGGTGAAAACATGGTTTGTGATCCGGTTAGCGGCGAGACCTTTCCACTTTGCAGATCCAGAATCTTGATCGCCGGTCCGCTGCTGGCATTCGCATCATTGGCATCGCCTGCGAACGCGATCTGCTTCCCGTCCGCCGACCATGTCGCATCCTGCTCATTTTGCCTGTCGTCCGGAATCAATTCGTGTGGAGTTCCTCCCGACGCCGGAATTTCGAACATCATTCCTGGTTTTGCCGGGCCGTTGGGAAATTCGAAGAAGAGAATTGTCTGGCCGTCCGGTGACCAACGCGGCAAAACCGGCTTTATCGTACCGAATGTGAGCTGCACGCGGTTGCTTCCATCCGCATTGCTCTTCCACAGATCTCCTTGCGGATAGGAGACGTATACAACCTGCATGCCATCGCGCGATGCGTCCACCCAATCAGCTGAAATGCCGCCAAGGAAAAGCGAAGGCTTGCCGGTCTTCGCGTCGAAGGATGTTAACTCGCCCCGAAAAGTCATTCCGACAACAAACAGCTTTTTCCCGTCCTTGCTAGGCAGCGGAGACTGCAGTTGCATTGGGCTCGCGGTCAGTTGGATTGGCTTGGCTCTTCTCCGCAGAAAGCGCTCTTCACCGGGCAGCGCCCAAATCTGCCCAGCCGATTCGAATACGAAGTACTTTCCGTCCGGCGTCCACGTGCCGCAACACTCGTTCGCCGAGTTTTGCCATCCAGGAATCAAAGGACGTGGAGTCGATCCGTTCGCCGAAACCTCCCACATCGATCGCTCGCCCACCACCACGCTCGTGCCGCTTTGCGATATCTCTTCGGTTTCGACCTGCACATGCGAGCCATCATTCGAAATCGCCAGGCCGGATACGATGCCCTTCATCGTCGCCAGCTTCCGTACGTCGGTCCCATCTGCATTGGCCAGATAGACGTCTGTACCCTTCCCAAACGCCAGTTGCGTGCCGTCTGCCGACCATACACCGATATGTCCGGCCGCATCTCCCAGCCGCCGTGGGGAATCGCTCAAAACCGGCACCCTCCACAAGGGTCCGGTCGCTGGATATCCCGTGCCGTCCACAACGAGGAACGATGATCCGTCGGGCGATAGATCTACTGGAAACATGCTCGGTGCCGGCAGCGCGATCCGCGTCGGCTCACCGCCCGTGATTGGAAGAGCCGCTGTGTCCTCAACACCGGAATCAAGAATCGTCAGGAACAGCCTTGATCCATCCGTCCCGATCAGCGATTTCTGCAATCCATCATGGGTCAGCTGAACGTAGTTCGCGACCTGCGGCTCCGGCAGCGGCCGCAGCCACAGGTATGCAACTACAGCGAGGATGACCAACGCTCCTGCACCAATCAGGAGAAAGGAATTCCGCGACCTTGTCGTCTTTTTCTGGTCCAGCCTGTAGCTCGACGTATACATCGACTGTGCCGGGTCGACTGCCGCATCCAGCGCAAAGGCTAGATCCGATGCCGACTGGAATCGCTGCTCCGGATTCTTCTCCAGTCCGCGCTGTATCACCCTTTCAATTGCCGGAGAGACACTAGGCAAAACCTGCGAGAGCGGCGTCGGCTCCTCGTTCAGAATCGCGCTCATCGAGTCGATTGAAGTTGCTTTCTGAAATGCCCGCTGCCCCGTCAGCATCTCGTAAAGAACGGCGCTGAATGTGAAGATGTCTGAACGGTGGTCCGCCACCCTGCCTCGCACCTGCTCCGGCGACATGTATCCCATGGAGCCCATCAGCATACCGGCCACGGTCTGCACTTCCTGCGAGGATTGCGCCAACTCCGATTCTTTTGGCTGCGTCAATCGCGCCAGGCCGAAATCCAGGATCTTGGCGCGGCCATCTTTGGTGAGAAACAGGTTTTCCGGTTTCAGATCGCGGTGCACAATTCCCTTGTCATGCGCCGCTGCAAGCCCCTTCGCAATCTGTATCCCGTAATCGATGACTTTTCGCACCGGCAGAGGCCCGCGCTTCACTCTGTCACGGAGAGTCTCGCCTTCGAGCAACTCTGAAACCAGGAAAGGCGCACCTTGATGCATTCCCATCTGGTAAACCGCAAGAATGTTGGGATGATTCAATGCGGCAGCAGCCCGGGCTTCCAGTTCAAACCGGCGCAACCGTTCAGCGTCGGCCGTCGACAACCCCGGCAAAACTTTGATGGCAACATCGCGGTTCAAGCGTGTATCGCGTGCGCGATACACCTCGCCCATGCCGCCCGATCCAATCAGAGCAACAATCTCGTACTGGTCGATCACCTGATTTGGCTTGAGCGGCATCTGCGCGATTATATCGTTCCTTACGGCGTTTCCGGGTCGTTACAATCTCACAGTACAGCTCTAAGCTGCTTCGAATCTGCGGATTTGAATCGCCGGTCGAGGGTTACTTCCTTGTGTAACCGAGCCGCCCATTCATCTTTTTGCTCAGTTGCGGCTGTATACTTGAGCCGATCCGTGCGACTTTGCAGTAAGTCGATTGGTCGCAATATAAAGGTGAGGAACCATGCATATCAAGTCGATGACGGCCCTGCTTTCTTCGGCTTTTTCAAGGCGAGGTAGCATTTGCCCCAACTCCTGACTCAGCCGGAATCGAAGGCAGAAAAGTTCAAGCCCCTTTGCGTCGATCTGGATGGAACTCTGGTCAAATCGGATACCCTGATCGACTCACTGCTGGTTCTGGCACGTACCCATCCCCTGCTTCTGCTTCGTCTGCCCGCACAGGTCCTTCGCGGCAAGGCTGCATTCAAGGCATTCGTCACCGAGAAAGTCATCCTCGACGTCACACATTTGCCATACAACCGCAAACTGCTCCAGTTTCTCCAACAGGAACATACTCGTGGCCGTGAAATCTACCTCGCAACTGGCGCGGATATTCGTCTGGCGCAGCGCGTTGCTGATCATCTAGGGATCTTTGATGGCGTTCTAGGAAGCGACGGCACCCGCAACCTCACCGGCAACAGAAAACTCAAAAGCCTCCAAAACCGACTGGGCGGAAACGACTTCGTCTATGTGGGTAACGACACGCCCGATCTGCCCCTGATGGCCGGTGCCGCTGAATCCATGGTGGCAAATCCGAGTTGGCGCTTGAGCACCAAACTGCGCGCCCGGGGCATTGTCCCCTCACGCGCATTCGAAGAACGAAGCACGCTCTGGCAGTCGCTCGTCAAAGCACTTCGGCCCCATCAGTGGGCTAAGAATCTCCTCATCTTTCTTCCACTGCTTCTGGCCCATAATCATTCCATCCGCCTGCTGATGTCTGCACTGCTGGCGTTCTTTTGTATCTGCTCCACCGCCTCAGGCACATATCTGGTCAACGATCTTCTCGACATCGAGGCTGACAGGCGCAACGCGAAAAAACGGCTACGCCCCTTCGCATCGGGTGATCTGGCGCCTTCTACGGGCCTCGTCGCTGTTGTTCTCCTGTTGGCAATGGGCTTTGCCGCTGCACAACTACTGCCCGTGGACTTCACCTACTGGCTGCTTGTTTATCTGGGTTCCACGCTCGCGTATTCCCTCTACCTCAAGCGGATCGCGCTTGTGGATGTCATGCTGCTTTCCGGTCTATACACTTTGCGTTTGCTCGCCGGCGGTGCAGCAACCAACACCCCGATCTCGCACTGGCTGTCGGGCTTTGCTATCTTCCTGTTTCTGTCGCTCGCCATTGTCAAGCGCTTCGCGGAGCTTGAGAAACTCCAATCCACGGGTATGCAACTCAAGAATGGCCGCGGATATCTGATGAGCGATATTGAACAGATTCGAGCCTTCGGAACCGCCAGCGCATTCGCAGCAGTCGTTGTTTTTGCTAACTACATCAGCGGCCCGGACGTTATGGCCCTCTATCATCACCCGCGGCGACTCTGGCTCATCGTACCCTGCATGCTCCTCTGGCTTTGCAGGGTTTGGCTGCTCGCCTCGCGCGGAGAGCTCGATGAAGATCCAGTCGCTTTTGCTCTCACTGACGCAGCGAGCCTTGTAATGGGCGTGGCCGTTGTGGCGATCGTATTGCTGGCGATGTAACCTCCGCAGTGCGAATAGAAGGGTAGACAGCAAATCGTGCATTCCAAGATGCGAAACGGAAATTCTGAGCCTTCATTTCAATCATGGGGCCGATATCCACGCCTTCACGCAGATCTCATTCCATTGCATTGGACATCCGATTTTCCCCTGCTATCCTCCCCCGGCACCTCCATGCTCCCCGTAGGCCTGGGCCGCAGCTACGGCGACGTTTGCTTACTTGAGGGCGGCACACTCCTCGGCTCTGCAGGCCTCTCGCGACTGCTTGCCTTCGACCCGCACACTGGCCTGCTCCGCTGCGAAGCAGGCGTTGCCCTCGCTGACATCCTGGATTTTGCTGTACCCCGCGGATGGTTTCTGCCCACCACTCCCGGCACCAAATACGTAACGGTCGGCGGCGCTATCGCCAACGACGTTCATGGAAAGAACCACCATGTGGCCGGGACCTTTGGATGCCACGTCCCGCGCTTTGAACTGGTGCGCTCCGACGGCTCGCACCTCGAGTGTTCCGCGAAGGACAACCCGGATTGGTTTCGGGCTACCATCGGCGGCCTCGGGCTCACCGGCCTCATCACTTGGGCGGACATACAACTCCGCCCCGTCGTTTCCCGAAAAATTGACTACGAGGGAATCAAGTTCGTCGGCTTCGATGAATTCCTGACCATTTCGCGAGAGTCGGCTCAAGTCGAATACACGGTGGCGTGGATCGACTGCGTTGCCCAGGGGCGCAACTTCGCGCGCGGCATCTTCATGCGTGGATCGCACTCCAGCGTTCCGGACCAGTTGGCTCCTTCTCGAAAACCAAAGTTGACCGTCCCCGTCGAAATGCCGGCTGGCATGCTGAATCGCTTAACGGTGGGAGCGTTCAACAGCCTCTACTTTCACCGCCAACTGAGTCCGCGTAAATCTGCAGTCATCGACTACGAGCCATTCTTCTATCCGCTCGACAGCATTCTTCATTGGAATCGTATCTACGGCCGCAATGGTCTGCTGCAGTTCCAGTGCGTGCTGCCCGGAAACGGGGACACAACCGCTATCACCGAGGTTCTTCGCGCCATCACCGTCTCCGGGCTCGCATCGTTCCTTGCCGTAATCAAGGTCTTCGGCAGTGTGGAATCGCCCGGCATGCTTTCGTTTCCGCGCCCTGGCATCACCCTGGCCCTTGATTTCCCCGTCGGGCGCAATGCGAGCATTGGCCTGCTCAACCGTCTCGGAGCCATCACACTCGAACACGGCGGCCGCATGTATCCTGCAAAAGACGCGCTCATGACTGCACACCAGTTCCAATCCTTCTATCCCCAATGGGAGAAGTTCGCCAGCTATATTGACCCGGCGTTCAGTTCCGCTTTCTGGCAAAGGGTCACAGCCCGTGTCTAAGCCTTTACCTCGCCGCATACTCATCCTTGGAGCCACTTCCGCAATCGCCGCCGCGGTCGCCCGCGAACTTCTGGCGCCGGACATGCAGTTCTTTCTCGTGGCGCGAAATGCTGAAAAACTCGATACCATTCGCAAGGACTTGCAAACGCGCGGCGCTGCCAGCGTAAACACCCACGTCATGGACCTCGACGACACCACCGCGCATGAGCAAATGTTGTCAGATGCGTTGCGCTCTCTCGGTTCCATCGACCTGGCCCTGATCGCACATGGAGTACTCGGCGATCAAAATCAAGCGCAGTCAAACTATCCGGCCGCTGAAGCAATTCTCGTCACCAACTTCATCTCAGCCGCTTCGCTTATTACCTGGCTGGCGAATTATTTCGAGAATGCCCATCAGGGAACGCTGGCGGTCATCTCGTCGGTGGCCGGCGACCGCGGCCGCAAGAGTAACTATGTTTATGGCGCCTCAAAGGCAGCGCTGAACGTCTTTGTCGACGGCGTGCGCAATCGCATCGATCGGGCCGGAGTTCAGGTTTTGACCATCCGCCCCGGCTTCGTCACGACTCCCATGACGGCTCACCTGCCGCATGGCCCGTTGTTCGCATCGCCCGCACAAGTTGCCAAGGGTATCGTCAAGGCAATTGCTGCGCGCAAGGATGTGGTCTACGTTCCCGGCTTCTGGCGGCCCATCATGTTCATCATCCGCAGCGTTCCAGAGTTTCTCTTCAAAAAACTCAACCTGTAGCGATTTTCTCCTGCACTTCGAGCCTCGTCAGACTTTCAGCAGGCCTGCGCACAGTACGCAGAATGCCCAGCGCGAGCCCCAGGTAGCTCACCGCCAGCAGCGCCTGCATCGCGATCATGATCCAGGCATTTCGATTGCCTGATAGCCAGAGAGCGTGCAGTTGCACAGCCGATTCCCGTTGCAATGGCCAGTACCAGAAGCTGGCGATCGGTAACGCCAGCAACGAGAGCAGTGCATACAAGCTGCTCATCACTCTCTTGCCTCGATCCGCATCGAATGCCACAAATGCACACAATAGAAAAAAGCACATACCCAGATACGATGTATCCGATTTCTTGCTTACGAGCATCACTGCAAGCAGAACAAGCTCGGCACTCAACGCCGCCGTCCAAAGCCTCGCGGGTTCATTCTTCGCACGTTGTTGAGCCCTGATTGTGATGACGAGAGCACCTGCAACCACGACAAGTGAAAGAATCCCCAGCAAGCTTCCCGGCAGGTTGTGTCCGGTAAGTGCCCCGAATAGATAAGGCAGATTCTGCGGTGTAGCAATGCTGCTCTCTTTGCGCAATCCCGACGTAACATCCGCCTTGGCCGCAACAAATGCGCCATACACAATCAGCGAAGGCACCGCGACGCTTACCAGCCAGCGCGTTCGCTTTCGCGCTGCCATGAAAAGTGTGGGCACGAACATCACGGGTAGAATCTTCACCAGAATCCAGGTCAGGCACAAGGAAATCCCTGAGACAATTTCCTTCCGCGCGATCGCACAGAACGAGATTGCGAGCAACAGCGAAATCAATCCCTGGTTCTTCCCATCCAGACAGATCTCCCAGATCACCAGCGGCTGCACAAGATAGAGCAACGCCGCCTTCCGCACCGTTGCCTCGTGCACACACCGTCGCAAAAATTTGATCCAGAAAGGAACCGAGAGAATGTCGCAAAGAATCTGAAAGACCAGGATCGAAAGCGGCGAGTCGTGCAGCCTCAACAAAAGCGCATCGAGATAGGGATTGAACGGGGCGTAGCTTGACGGAAAATCTCGATAGGGAACAAGGCCCTGCATCACGGCATGCCCTTGTGGCACGTAGAAAGCCACCAGGTCAGCCCACGGCTTTTGGTGCAGAACAAAGAAGGCTGCGAAGAAAACCAGAAAGCGGCTGGCCGCATACAACGCAATCAAGTTCCGATCAAACTGCTTTTCAGTCCATCCCAGCAGCTTCCCCGAGAGCTTCCAGCGCGCAACCAGAAGACTTATAACCGCCAGCAGCCCGCCCAATGCGAAGCGGAGGATAAGGTTGCGAAGCGCCATGCTTTTCTACCTTCACATCAGTCGAATTTGAATTGTGCTGCTCTCGAACCGGGATCGCCTTTTCGCATCACCGGGATTGCACCGGCGATGCAGTCGAATGCGTGGATGTCTGCAGAGGTTTGCAAGGAACTAGCTGAAAAGGTCCTTCATCTTGTCCAGCAGCCCCGGTGAGGTTGGCTTGTTTTCCACCGACAACGAGTCGCTGAGTTCCGCAATCAATTCGCGTTGCGCGCGGGTCAGCTTCTTTGGTATCTGCACCACAACCCTGACGATCAGGTCGCCGCGGCCCTTCTCATTCATGTACGGCACACCTTTGCCGCGAATGCGCAGCTCTTTTCCGCTCTGCGTGCCTTCGGGAATTTTCAGCATCACGGGACCGTCGACCCCGGTAATCTCGATGTCCGCTCCCAGCGCTGCCTGCGGAAAGCTGATGGGAATCACGCAGTGCAGGTTTTGCCCTTCGCGCTCGAAGAAGTCGTGCTTGCGAATTGAAAGGACCACATAAAGATCGCCGCTCTGCGCCCCTCCGCGGCCAACGTCGCCCTCGCCCGTGTAGCGAATGCGCGTTCCCTCTTCCACACCCGGCGGAACTTTGACGGTAAGTTTAATTTCCTTCGTCAACCGCGTTTCGCCACGGCAAGTCTGGCAAGGATCGCCGATGATCGATCCCCGGCCCCCACAGGTGCTGCAGGTCCGTGCCACTGAAAAGAATCCCTGTTGGTAGCGGATCTGTCCCCGACCGTGGCACTGCGGACATACGGATGGCCCGCGCCCCGAGGCGCTTCCAGTCCCCTTGCATGTCTCGCATGCCTCGAGCCGGCGAATCCTGATTTCCTTCTCCGTCCCGAAGATTGCTTCTTCGAAATCGATCGCCAGGTCAAAGCGCAGATCGTCGCCGCGAAGCTGCCGCGTACTCCGCTGCTGCCCGCCGCTCATGTTGAACATCTCGCCGAACAAGTCGCCGAAGATGTCGCCCAGGTCGACGGCTCCTGAGAAGCCGCCAAATCCACCCGGCCCTCCGCCGCTTATGCCGGCGTGACCGTACCTGTCGTAGGCCGCGCGTTTGTCCGCATCGCTCAGCACCTGGTAGGCTTCGCTGGCCTCTTTGAACTTCTCTTCCGCGGCGTGATTCCCTGGATTGCGATCGGGATGGAACTGGAGCGCCAGTTTGCGATACGCGCTCTTCAATTCCTGGTCGCTGGCGTCGCGCGATACACCCAGAACCTCGTAATAATCTGCTTTACTCACTCTCGTGTTCAAACCCTTGGAACCTTCCGTCGATGTGGGCACGTGCAGGCCCGTTCACTGTATTTTGGTTGGGCCGGTTTGTCGAAACCGGGCAAACCTGCTTGCGATCCGCCAACCCGGCTCAGTCGTTCGTCTGTTTCGGGTTGGATACGACCCGCACCAGCGCTGGCCGCAACAACTTCTCACGCAGCCGATATCCGCGGCGTACCTCCTCCGCTACGTGCTGATCGGGCAGATCGTCGCGCTCCACTGAGCCCATGGCCTCGTGGTGACGCGGATCGAATTCTTCGCCCACGGTCGCGACAGGCTGCACCTGCAACCCGCGCAGAATCTCATCCATCTGCTTCACGATCAGTCCCACCCCCGCACGCAATTGCTCCAGTGAGCCGGTCGACTTCAGCGCCAGTTCGAAGTTGTCCACTACGGGCAGAAACTGCTCCACCACCGAACCAATCGCAAAGTCCTTGAAATCGGCTTTCTCTTTTTCCGCCCGCTTGCGCGCGTTCTCAAATTCCGCCTGCAGCCGCGCGAGCCGATCGATCAGCGCGTCACGTTCCTTCTTCAGTTGGTCGAACTCCGCCTGGAACTGATCAAACTCTACACGGCTCACCGGGGTCTCCTCGGCCTGCACCTCTGCCGCAGCCGATTCCGTCGGCTCCGCCGATGAACTCTCTTGCCCTGCGCTTTCTGCATTTTCCAGCGCCGTCAACTCTGCTTCTTTCTCTGGCATATTTCTACGCATTCCCCAAATATTTCTCTTCTTAGTCAATGATAAATTCCTCGGCACCCGCCGGCATCCCACCGGCTCTTTTTACGCGTTACGCGCGAGACGCTGGGCGCAAACTACTGCTCCGTGCGGACTTGCATCCGCGCAATGTCCCTGTTGGTTTCTACCTGCCATTACTGAGTCGGAATCTCCAGTATGCGCTCCGAAAGCCTCGCCACGTAGCGCACCGCCTGGATCATTTCCTGGTATTGGATGCGGGTGGGTGCGATCACTGCCACCGTTCCCAGGCTGGTGCCGCCCAAACGCGTGGGCGACCCAATCAGCACCAGGTCCTGCATCGCCGGGGAAGCCTCATCAAGTCCTACCACCACACGTACTTCCTGCTGGCTGCCATTCATGTACGCCGTTAACAAATCCACAAGCCGCTGCTTGGCTTCCAGTGCCAGCAGCATCTGCTTCAAGCGCTCGCGGTCTACTTCCACCCCAATCAGGTTAGCCATGCCTTCCATGTAGAGCACCGAACTTCCGCCGCCGACAGCAAGCGCCCCCTTTCGGCAAAGCTCCTCCACCGACGCCAGCAACTGGTTATAGGCTGCGCGTTCCTCCTCCATGCGTCGAGCGATCTCGATGCGAATGCGCTCAATCGGCCATGCGTGGAAAGTCTCGTTCAAATACCGCGCTGCCGTCTCTAGTTCAAGATGCGTCAGCTCACGGTCAAGAATCAAAACCCTGTCCAGGACGGCACCGGCGCGCGTGACCACCACCGCCAGAACGCGGCCAGCCGAAAGCCGTGAGAAGTGAATATGCTCCAGCACCTGTTCCGCTGTACCGCTGGCGAGAGCCACGCCCAGGCCGCTCGAAATCAGCGCCAGTACATGTGAAGTCCGCTCCAGGTATTCGTTCGAACTCGTGACCCCTGAGAAGCTCTCTTCAATTTGCCCCCTGCGCTCTTCGCTCAGCGGAGTTGCAGTCGGCGGCAGGCTGGCGAATGCTGCTCCCCCCACCCCAATCCGTCCCATCGGCGCTTCGGGACGCGTGATCTGCTCAACGTAATAGCGAAACGCCGCCGCCGTCGGCACCCGGCCGGCAGAGGTGTGCGCCTGCTCCAGCAGTCCCGCATCTCCCAGCGACGCCATGACGTTGCGAATGGTCGCCGAGCTCAGTCCCTCTTTGTGAGCAAATTGATCCGCGACCGCCTGCGAAGCCACAGGCTCTCCGGTAGCGATATAGAGCTCGATTATCGCCGTAAGAACCAGCCGCTCCCGCGGACTCACGCGCGTCTCAGGCATCTGGCCAGCTACCTCTTGTCGGGCGGGTCGTGCATGCGGCAGATCGTGCCGCCATGCCCGGACAGGATAATCCCCCCACAATGAGATGCTTACAGCCCCAAATGGGTAGGATTGTCCCTTTTAATTCTAGAAATCGCACAGCGACACTGTCAAGTTGCCACTAGGCTCCCAAACCTGCATCTGGCACGTCCGGTGCGCTTAGGGCAACCGAATCAACTCCGTAGCTCTCTCAGCTTGCAGCATGTCAATCCCGAAATAAATCGAGCGGAGCGAGCAATGGCAAAAAAGGCTGCCGGAAGCATGGCAAACCCCGTCCTCCTGAAACCGGTGGACAAAAGTGACGGCATTATCCAGGTCATCATTGAAACCCCCAAGGGGAGTCGCAACAAGTTCGCCTTCGATGTAAAACAGAACATCTTCACCGTCAAAGCGGTTCTTCCCGCAGGAATGAGCTTCCCCTACGACTTTGGATTCCTGCCCAGGACCCTCGCTCCCGACGGCGACCCCATCGACGTTCTACTCCTGATGGACGAGCCTGCCTTCCCCGGCATCGCCGTCCGCGCGCGCCTAATCGGCATCATCGAGGGAGAGCAGACCGACGGAAAGAAGAAGATCCGCAACGACCGACTCATCGCCGTTGCGGAAATGAACCACGAATATGCCTACCTCAAAAAACTGGACGACCTGCCCAAAAAGTTCCTTCGTGAGCTCGAAGAGTTCTTCGTGAATTACCACCGCCTTCAAGGAAAGGAATACACGCTCCTCGGCTGCAAAAAGGTCGATGCAGCCAAGCGCATGATTCAGAAAGCGCGGCGAGCCGCCTGAGGTCGCGCGCCCATGCATCTTGCTGAACTCATCGCACGCTTCCTGATCGGCGGCGTCATCGTCAGCCTCTTCGCCGTCCTCGCCGAAATGTTCCGGCCCAAAAGTTTCGCTGGCCTCTTCGGCGCAGCTCCCTCCATCGCGCTAGCTACCCTGGGCATCACCATCAGCAGTCACGGCAAAGCCCATGCCGCCATCGAAGCGCGTTCCATGATCTTCGGGGCGATTGCATTTCTGTTCTACGCTGCTTCCGTGAGCTGCATGCTGATTCGCTCGAAGCCGCGCGCTCTCACCGCAACCATCGCCCTCATGCCCGTATGGTTTGCCGCGTCCTTTGCATTTTGGCTGGTGATCCGATAACCGCCATGATCGTCCATGCCCGTCTCTCGGCAATCAAGGGAATCAGGCCCCGCGAGTGGGTCATCCGCTTCGCATTTGGCGGAGCCGTTTGCGTGATCGCGGGATTGATCGCGCAGCGATTCGGGCCCGTGATCGGCGGACTATTCTTGGCCTTTCCCGCCATCTTCCCAGCCAGCGCAAGCCTTGTCGAAGCGCACGAGAGACTGCACAAAGCCCGCGCCGGCTTCGATGGAACCATTCGCGGCCGCATTGTCGCTGCCATCGACGCGCGCGGCACAGCCATGGGCTGCATCGGTCTCGCCGGGTTCGCATTCGTTTTCTGGATCTGGCTTCCGCGCGTCGGGGTGATTCAAACCTTCGTCCTCGCCACCCTCGTCTGGCTCACGCTCTCGGTCGGAATTTGGCTGCTGCGCAAGAAACATATCCTGCACCGATAGTTCGCAGTCGCGCCAAACGTCGTGGCCAAAGTTGTGATTCGCTATTAATCACCCAGTTTCAATGTCCTGCCGGCTCGTTGTAGTATCCGGTATTCGTCCGCACCGTTACGCCCGGCTTGTTCACCACCACCTTTACGTCGTGGTACTCATCGGTTTTATCAGTAGCTGGAGGCGTAAAAGCGATGGTGTAATACTCGCCGATCTCTGCAACGCATTCGTCAATCTGCGCTTTCACGTCATTGCTCGGATCCAGCACACGTCCCCCCGTATGAATCGCGAGAACCTGCAGAGCCATGTCGCCGATTTCCATCTTGCGCACTTCTCGCACCGGTTTCAGAAAGCCTTGATATAACGTGTTCGTCAATCCTGCTGTTGTAAACATGCTGTACAGCGTGACGCGTGCATCGCGAAGTTTGTTCTGCAGCGCCGCAATCTGGCGAAAATATGTCTCGCGCGAAACATCGGTCTGGATAAAGACGCGCTCCGTAAGCAGCGGCCACCCCGGCCCCAGCCAAATCACAATCTTCCGCCCCGGCTTGCGCGAGAGATTCTCAGCCATCCCGCTTATCGTCTGATAGGAAGACTTGAACTGCTCCGCCAGCGAGTAAATCCCACCGGCTGCATCTCTCGCCCGCACCGTGCCGGTCGACTGGTCCAGCATCGTCGCCAGCGCGTTCCCGTCCCTTGACGGCGCAGGCTGCACCCGCAATCCTTCGCTGGTGAACATGTAAATCGAGACTGGTTGGGCCAGGTGTCCGCCATTCTCGCGCAGAAACTTTTCGATCTCCAACCGAAACCTCGCCGCAACCTGGTACGGCATATTCACGGCGTCAAGCACGATGATCACTTCCACAGGCGGATCCAGCTTCGATCCCGCTGCCCCATCCGTGCGCCGAAATCCAAGGATCTTGCGCGGTTGATTCTCATCGAGAACAGAAAAATCAAATGGCTCGAGATCGGCAACCGGTTTTCCGGAACTGTCCGTTACCAGGACATCCAGAAAAATCGGCCGTTGCTTGGCGACAGATGCCGCGGGAGAAACGGCATCTACCGAAGGGCTGTCTTGTTGTGCATGGCTGCATGGAAAAACGAACAGGAACAAGAAAAGGACAACACCGATCGTACGCATGGCTCCGATTCACCTTTTTTGGGACAGAAGCTTTGTGAATCACTTTACTCTAGTTCCCGGCTGGTTGGTTGTAGTACCCGCTGTTCGTCCTCACCATCACGCCCGGCTTGTCCACCGTCACCTTCAGGTCGTGATACTCGTCCGCGTGTTCCGCAGCAGGCGGATCAAACGATATCCGATAGAAATCATTCGCATCGGTAATGCAACGCTCGATCTGGCTGGCAAGATCGTTATCGGGACCAAAAACCTTCCCGCCGCTTTGCGTCACCAATACCTTCAGCGCCAGGTCGCCGGCATCCGATTCTCGAGGCGACTTTACTCCCTTCAGATAATCCTGGTAACGAATCGAAGAAGTCGTGTTCGCACCCTCAGCCGGGGCAACACTGTAGACAACCATGCGCGCCTCCCGCAGCTTGGTTGAAAGCTCAACGATGCCGTCGAAGTATCTGCGCTGGTCTTTCTCTGAATAGTAGCCAAGCTCGGGCCGATTCAGCATCGGCCAGCCCGGCCCCACCCAGATCAGCAGTTTCCTGCCGGGCTTGCGCGCCTCGTTCTCCGCTATCGATCCCATCTCGTGCGCGCATAACTGGAATCGTTCCAGCAGTCCTTCGCCGCCCATCGCTGAATCCACGGTTCTGACCCCACCCTTGATCTGGCTCACTACGCTCAACAACGCATTACCATCCACTGACGGCCGTGGCTGCACCTGCATGCCGACATCCCTCAACAGCAGCAACGTCACCGGCTGCTTGAGATGTCCGTCGTTCTCCTTGAGAAACCGCTGAATTTCGCCCCTTGTGAATGCCACCTCCTGAAATGGCAGGTTCACCATGTCGATCACCAGGACCACCTCGACCGGCGGATCAGGCTTGACCTCTAGATCATTGAAGGCGCGAAACGACATGACCTTGCGCGGCTGGCTGTTGTCGAGAATCTTGAAATCCCAGGGCTGCAGTCCGAGCACAGGTTTCCCCGCGCTGTCATCGACCACAACGTCCAGCTTGATCTTTCCCTCGGAGATCAGATGGCTCTTTGGCTTGGGCGGAGGCCGATGCGAGAGCTCAGGGTCACTCGATTCCGGCTGCTGTGGCCGCTCTGCCGGGGTCGTCTGCGCAATGGCTACCAAGTTCAATCCCACAGTCAGGACAAACAACGCAATGCCAGGCCATAAAGTGAAATTCCGACCAATCACCGACAAATCTTTAGAGCCCATCCGTTTACCTCCTCACCGCGGGTCACGCTTCGCTCTAACTCTAAGACGGGACCTCTCGAATGAAAGGCTGCATTGAATACATGGGTAATTCGACTTGCTTTCCTCAGTTCCCCCGGTTCAATCGCTTACCATGGATCATTTGAGAGGAGCCGGCCCATGGTCACACTTGAACTCACCAAACAGCAGCGCACCGACGCCATTGCTTCCATGCAGCGCTACTTCGAAGAGAACCTCGAGCCCATCGGCGATATGCCCGCAGGTCTCCTGCTCAATTTCTTCCTCGAAGAGATCGGCCCGGCCATCTACAACCAGGCCATCGTCGACGCGCAGACTCGGCTGACGCAGCGCGTAGCTGACCTCAACGGCGAACTCTACTCCGACGAGTTCCAGTACTGGCCCCGCGCCGACGCCAAGCGCAAATCCCGCCGCTGACCGACTCTGCACATTGCGGCGCTCGGACGCGGGTTTGTAACAGGGCATGACTTCAGTCATGCCGTGAGCCACCGGAAAGATCATCGGGCTTTAGCCCCTGCGGTCCTCTCTTCCGTTCTCTCGTAGTTGTTAGTCGTGTCGCCAACGCAAAAAATGATCGGGCTTTACAGTCTGCTGAGAGAACTCGTTGCTTTGAAAGGGCACGACTTCAACTTCACAGCTTGCGGCAAAACGTGCGCACCGCTTCCGTATTGAAGGGTACGGGCTTCAGCCCGTACATTGACCATTGAATAATGAACCGGGCTTTAGCCCCTGAGGAGTATTTCGAGGGGCTGTCAGCTGCGTGTCGCACGATTACAGCGCGCCCTTGATCACTTTCCGGTAGGCTTCCAACACTCTTTTGCCCTCTTCCGTCAGCCGGCAGATGGTCAGCGTGTACTTGCCTTTGAAACCCTTCACAATTTCGACATACCCCGCTTCCTCCAGTTTCGACAGATGGACCGACAGATTCCCCTTCGTCAGTCCCGTCGTCTGATGTAGATACTGGAAATCCGCCTCTGCCACTGCCGCCAGCAGCGCCACAATCATCAACCGTGCCGGCTCATGGATCACCCGATCAACTTGGGCTAAACGCTGAATCTTCGCGCTGCTCATCTCACTCACCGACCTCGTCGCGTTTGCGGATGAAAAGCAGCAGCACAACGAAGCCGGAAACGAGAGAAAGCAGGCCCATGATGCCGTACAGAATCACCTGTCCCGTATCCAGTGAGAATCTGCTCAGGCCAAGGACAATCCCCGCCACCGCCATGATCCCCCCGCCGATGTAAAACCGGGGAAGTTTGCCCGCGATTCCCGCTAGCGCTCCGCCGAAAATCCCGATTCCCGCCACAAACCAGCTCGCCGGAGGCACCGCGCCTTTCCAGGCTGCAAATGCAACTGCAGCCCCAACCGCGAATGCGAAGCTGAGAATGACGGCAGATCGTTTCCGGTTCACCGGCTTCAGTTCTACGTACCCCACTCTCTCCATCAAGTACCGCCTCCGCAGTCTCTTGATCGCCCATTGCGAACCGAGAATCAGGGTTGGCAATCCAAATGCGAATGCCAGAGAGGACACTTTACGCGCAAACGATCCGGGCGGAAGAACTACCTCCGCCCATAGCAGTCCAGCCGTAGCCAGAAGACACACTCCAATCGCAATCTCCGGAAGACCATCCTGGTTGTGAGCCTTCTGCATCAGGTTCCGCGCCGCCGCATCCGGATTCACATCAACATCCTGGAACGATGAATTTATCATGACTTTCTCCATAGACTAGTCTGCGATACAAACCAGTCTGCGTACACTCTGCGCCTCGTACCTCTGGATGTCAAGTCCGAATCCCAGCCTCGATCACATGTCTGGAGCGATCGCCGTCTTCTTGCTGCAGGCTTGCGCTTTGCCGCCTTTGCAGAACTGCTAAATTCTAAGAAAGACCGTGCTGCTCCAATTTCCCTGCGCCGTAGTGCGCACCCATTAGAAAGAACTCATGAATCAAGGCATTGAAGACGTTCGCATCCAATGGACCAAGGTTGTCCTTCCGCCGGTCTTCCTCGAAGAAGAACGCCCCACCAGCGAAGAGGCAATAGCCACCATCTTCAATGCACGCCTCGATATTTCCCGCATCCTCGCCCATCGCGATCCGCGCCTCCTGGTGCTCGTCGGTCCCTGCTCTATCCACGACACCAAAGCTGCGGTCGAATACGCCGCCCTTCTCAAAGCCGCCATCGCCGAATTCTCCGCCGACCTCGAGATCGTGATGCGCGTCTACTTTGAGAAGCCGCGCACCACCGTCGGCTGGAAGGGCCTCATCAACGATCCTCACCTCGACGGCTCCTACAAGATCAACGACGGCCTCCGCCTCGCGCGCCATCTTCTCCTCGACCTTGCCGAAATGGGCGTTCCCGCCGGCACCGAATTCCTCGACATGATTTCGCCCCAATACATCGCCGGCCTGGTCAGTTGGGGAGCCATCGGCGCGCGTACCACTGAGAGCCAGGTGCACCGTCAGCTCGTCTCCGGTGTCTCCTGCCCGGTGGGATTCAAAAACGCCACCTCCGGCGACATCCAGGTCGCCATCGACGCGCTTTTGTCCGCGTCAAACTCGCACACCTTTCTCGGCCACACCAAGTACGGACAATCGGCTATCTTTGTCACCACCGGCAATCGCGAAACCCACATCATCCTGCGCGGCGGCCGCAAATTGGTCAATTACACCGCTGCATGCGTTGTCGACACTGCTGTCCAAATGGAGAAAGCCGGCCTGCAGCCGCGCATCATGATCGACTGCAGCCACGCCAACAGCAACAAGGACCATCAGCGCCAGCCCCTCGTCTGCCGCGACGTGGCCGCGCAGGTCGCCGCCGGAAATCCCAACATCATTGGCGTCATGCTCGAAAGCAACCTGGTCGCCGGCGCGCAAAAACTTGTCCCCGGACAGCCCCTCGTCCACGGCCAAAGCATCACCGACGCCTGCATCGACTGGAGTCAGACCTATCCGCTGCTCCACGAACTCGCAACCGCCGCCCGCACCCGCCGCTCCAGGACTTAGTGCGCGCTTCGGGTTTCACCAAATATATTTTTGCGAGCTACCTTTTCTACCGCGTTTGCCATCATAATGTTCACTACCGGACATAGCGGGTTTTGTAGCTACCATCAGAACCTCCTATGCCGAAGCGAAAGACACTGGCCTGCGGAGGCGCTTCCCTCCGACGCGTGATGCCGAAAATTGCATCCTCCCCAGCCTTCTACAAGGGGGGATCTATGATCCGGCCAGTCGATGATGAGACCAGCCTTAGGCAGGAAATCGAAAATATCGTCCGTCAGAACCGGGAACTCGTCGTTGCCGGTCAGTTCGCAGCTACGGTCATGCATGAGATCAACGGCCCTCTCGAAGCCGTTCATAATCTCAACTATCTCATTCAGATAGAGCCAGATAGCCCGTCCCAGATCCGCCTGTACAGCGGCATGATCGAAGAGCAGCTCGTGATCCTGACCAAGCTATCCCACCAGACCCTCAGCTTCTACCGAACCCCTGATACCCGTGAGTCGATTGCCCTTGCAACACTGGCTGACGCCGCGTTGCGCGTGCACCAGACCAAGATCCTTGCCAAACGAATCAATCTCCGCAAACGGATCAAGGCTGACGTCACCGCAGAAGTCCATGCCGGCGACATGCTTCAGGTACTCTCCAACCTCGTCGCGAATGCCGTCGACGCCCTCCCCGAAAACGGAACCCTGTACCTCAGCGTTAATCGCTGCGCCGACGAGGCGCACGTCACCGTAGCTGACAACGGCCCCGGAATTCCAGCCCCCGTCCTGCCGAGAATATTCGACCCCTTCTTCACCACCAAGAAGGAACGCGGCACGGGCCTTGGCCTCGCTATCTCCAAGTCCATTGTTGAGAAGCATCATGGCCGCATCCGGAGCCGCTCCACCACCCGCCCCTCCCGAAATGGCACTGCCTTCCGTATCTCCATTCCCCTCTGCGCCAAGGCCTCCCTGAATCCTTGAATCTGCAGCTATGTGCTATATCGAACAGTATTTCGATCGCCCGGCAGCTATAGTTCCTGCAGATAGCGATAGATCTCGTCGGTACTGAGCGCAACTCTTCTCGCCGATTCGGCGGAATCCCTTGCGACTGTCGCAAAGGAAACCTCTAATGGCCGCCGAACTCTCCAATCTGATCATCAATGCTCTTCCGTTTGAGCTGAAAGCGTCTTTGCTCGCCCGGCTCCAGCCAGTTGACTTGCCCGTCGGCGCCGTACTCTCCAGCCCGGGCCAGTCGCCCCCGTTTGCGCACTTCATGACCTCCGGCATTGCTTCCATCGTTACATTCATGTCCGACGGTATCGGAGCGGAAGTCGGCGTGTTTGGCCGTGAAGGCCTCGTTGAAGCGATCAACCTCCTCGGCCCGGCCACCGCCCCGACCACAGCCTTCATTCAAAGTGAAGGGACCGCTCTACGCATGCCCTTCGCTGAATTGCAACAACTCTTCCTCGTGCACGCCCCGCTTACGCAACGCATCTTGGAATGTGTGCAGAGCCAGGGCTTCATTCTTAGTCAGCTCGCAGCCTGCCACGGCCTTCATGAGATCGAAGAACGCCTCGCCCGCTGGCTGCTGATGGTCCGGGACCGCCTCGAATCAGATCGCTTTGAATTAACCCAGGAGTTCCTCGCGGAAATGCTGGGCGCGCGCCGCACCAGCGTGACGCTCGCCGCGGGAACACTGCAGCGCAGTGGCCTCATTCGATACAGCCGTGGACGTATACAAGTCGTCGATCGCAAGGGCCTTGAAGATGTTGCCTGCGAGTGCTACCCCATCGTCCGCGATCTCGTTCTACGTCTCTACTCCTCAGACTGAGAAAGCGCAACCGTAAAGTTGCGCTTCCGACCACTAATGGCAGTTCCGCTCAGGCGTTCCCCATCACAATCGTGTGCGGACTCATCGGAATCGGGTGCGCCTTCACGCCCTTGAATCCCGCCTCGTCATACATCGCATTCAGTTCGCTAAACGTGTACGCATCGCCCGCTGTCGTAGTGGTCAACATCGTCATGGCAAACCCGGCCGGCATCGGCGGCGATACCCGGTCCTCATTCGGCACAAATTCGAGTGTCGCCGCTCTGCCGCCCGGCTTCAAAGATGAATGCACCTTCTTCAACAGTCCCACGCATGTCGGCTTGTCGAAGTGATGTAGAAAGTTCGTAAGCAGCACTGCATCGTACGGCCCGCCAAACTCGACTTCGAACGCGCTCCCCGGCAGCATGTTGTAACGATCGTGCACGCCCGCCTTCTCCGCATTTCGCAGCGCCACGCGCAGCACCGGAGCCCAGTCCAATCCCGTCACATGCGCTTGCTGGTTCTGCTTCGCAATCTCGATCCCGAAAAGTCCATGCCCCGCGGCGATGTCCAGCACGTGCATCGGCCCGTCGTGCCCATCCAGCACCGCTCGGCCCAGAGGACCCGCCATCGGACCCATCATCGGCGCCATATTCTCCGCGAACTCCACCCACAGCGGGTTTTCCGGCTCGACACTGCCCTCGCCCGGAAGACTCGTTCGCCCTGCGCGCACCACGTCTGCAAGCCCCGCGAGTCCTTGAATCAGTTCCGGCCGGGCCATAAAGTGCGCCACTGAAGCGATGCACGCAGGCGACACTGGATCAAGAAATGCGGCGCTGTTCGGTGTGTGCTTGTAACAGTTCCCTTCCTTCGTCAGCAAACCGTTGATCACCAGGAAATCGCAAAGAATGCGAATGCCGCGCTCCGAGGCCTTCGCGTGACATGCAATCGAGGCGACGTCTCCCGGCCCCTGGCCTACTGCTCTGAAGATGTCCAGATCGATCGCAGCTTTCAGTGCCGCCGTCCGTTGAACCGCCTGCACCATCTCGAAAACAATTCCTGGATTCAACGGTGCTTCCGCGTGATTCCCATTCTGCATAACCGACCTCCGATGATTTTTACCTTGCTCGAGGAAAGTCGACTCAAGGGGAAAAAACGACCTTGCCATCCCGTGCAGGCTCGCCGAGTGTATCACTCGACGAGTTTGTTTGCGAATGCATTTCAAACGCGCCGCAACACCAATCCTGTTTTGCTTATCCGCCCAACTGGCCGCGATGCTATCCTTGCCCCTCACTGGAGGTTCTTCCCATGTCTGAAGCCAACAGGGAACTCACCCGGCGCTGGTATGAAGAGGTCTGGAACCAGAAGAACAGCGCGGCCATTGACGCGATGTTCACCCCTCTCGGCAAATCGCACGGTTTCCCCGAACCGGATTCCGTGCTCGTCGGACCAAAAGCGTTCAAAGAAATACATGCCCGGTTTTGCGGAGCCTTCCCTGATCTCCACTTCACGCTCGAAGACATCATTTGTGAAGGAAATCGAGTAGCCGTGCGATGGTCGACCACCATGACGCATCTCGGCAATCACCTTGGCTTTCCCGCAAGCAAAAGGAAGGCCTCACTTTCTGGCTCGTCCTTTTTGATTTTCGAAAACAGCATGATTGTCGAAGGTTGGAACTTCATGGAGATGCACGCCCTGCTGCAGAACCTCAAGGACAGTTCCGCCTAGAGCCACGATCCGTTCATCGACTCGCCTGCAAAGCCCTTGGCCGTGGTGGCCCAAGGATGATGCGCGTCCGCTCCCGCGTCATGCGAACCCGACAACCCAGCGCATTCGGCCCAACACAAGTGCTCGC
>Ga0209004_1000083_pt1 | contig 26207 bp, 20 predicted proteins | sample TexAe_RefH0_M1_FD_187948 | JGI IMG/M metagenome (GOLD analysis project Ga0209004, IMG submission 187948) | Forest soil microbial communities from Davy Crockett National Forest, Groveton, Texas, USA - Texas A ecozone_RefH0_M1 (SPAdes) (version 2) | ecosystem: Environmental > Terrestrial > Soil >... | reverse complement strand
TCGAGCCGCTGGGCCCCGACACCTGCGAGAAGGCGTAATAGACCCCGTTCACCTGCTCGTAGTCGCCGTAGTCGGTGACGGTCTCCCTGGGCACGCCGTGCTGGATGCGCCGGGTGATGGTGCGGATCTCGAGGAAGTAGTCGGGATCGAGGAACACGTAGGTGATATCACCGTTGGGACGCGTGACGCGCAACTTGTGCGCGTCCGTGCCGTCGACGTCCTCGGTGCCGAGGTAGTCGAGGGTATAGCCCTTGGCCTTCCAGTCGACCAGCACGCCGGCGAAGTCGGCCGCGTCTTCGCTGAGCTCCTTGGCGTCGTCGGCCGACATCTTCTCGGCGTCCTTGCGACCCTGGAACGGGTTCACCTTCCATCCCTGCGCGCCGTCGTAAGCCTGGATCAGCGTCAGGCCCTGCAGCGTCGCCTCGACGCGCATCGAGTCGGGGCGCGCGACCGTGGCCATATAGCCAAGCTGCAGCGTGTCGCCGTTGACCAGGAGCTTGCCGGTGAGCCGCAGCGAGTGCAGCGCGGCAATCCTGTCGGCACCCCCCTTGGCTGCGACGTTCTTGGTGGCGAGCTCGTCTGCGGTATAGGCGAAGGCAGAGGATGCTGCGGTGAGCAGCACGACGGCGAGAGTACACTCGATGAACACGAGAGAGGAATGCATCCGGTTGCTGTGGCGGCTGGATTCGGCTTTCTCGCGCAAGGCATCCTGTGGGTTGGCCCTAGAAAACTTCCATGGAGGTCCGAGAGCGGAAAGTGCCCCCGAGAGCAGCGAGACCGCCAGGGTAAACAGGACGACGTAGCCGTTCAAGTGGACACCCTGAAGATCCGGAATATTTGAAGGAGCAACTGTGATCAGGGCTTTCACCCCCAACGCCGCCAGACCGAGACCCACTGTGCCCGCAAGTAGCGACAGCAGGATGGCTTCGCCCAGGACCTGCGCCAGAATGTCTGCGCGGCTCGCGCCGAGCGCGATCTGAATTGCAACCGACTGGCGGCGCGCAAAGATGCGCGAAACGAAGAGACCCGCGACGTTGGCGCATGCTATCAGCAGGACCACCATCACCGCGCCCATGAACAGCGTCAGCGTGAGACGTACGCGCGATCCCACGAGGTAGATGGCAAGAGGCACGACGTGAACACCCAAATAACGATCGGTGTCAGGGTGTTCGCGAGCAAGCTGACCGGCAATTGCCGACATCTCGGCTTGCGCCTGGCCTGTCGTTGTATCTTCATGGAGCCTTGCCACAACGCCGAATGCATCTGCGAGTCGAACTTTCTGAAATGCGGCCCATCGCGAATCGGAATTGATGGGCAGCCACATTTGCGTATCCTTCGCCTGGGACCATGCCTGCGATTCTTTGGCCGGAAACGCAAAATCCGCCGGCATCACCCCAATCACATGAAATGAACGGCCGTCGATTTCCAGGTTCCGCCCAACCACGTCCTTCGCCGATGAGAAATGCTGTCGCGAGAACTCATAGCTAACGACCGCAAGATTGGGGTTGGCGGCAATTTCGGAGCCCGGCAAAGTGGGCGACTGGGTGTGCCGGTTCTGCACGTCCCTCCGTTGCGGTTATTCGGTCGCGAAATATTTGCAACCGCCTCTTCCAGTGTCCCGCTATGGCTATAGTTGATTCATGGTCGATCGGAAGTTGCTCATTGGCGTGATTTACCTCGCTATTTTGATCGGTACCAGATCACTCTCCGCCCAAGCTGCAGCAAACCCCAGTGTTCGGGCTGCTGACCTGCGAGCCCGGATCGAAGCAACGTGCGAGTTGGCATTCAAGAGAACGAGGCTCTTCGTGAGGCTGCCCGCCGCGCAGGAATTGGGCATGATCTCATGGCTGGCTTATGACTCTCAGCACAAGGTCATTTGGCTTATTCAGCGCGGCGCTAAAGCCGATCCGATTATCGCGGTGGATATACAGGGACATGTTCTTCACTCGTTTGGCAAGGGCCTGTTTAGAACTCCCCACTCAATCCGGCTAGGCCCTAATGGGAATGTTTGGACCGTCGATGCCGGAAATTCAGGAATTATCGAATTCAGTCCCCGGGGCAAAGAGCTTCGTCACTTTCATTTGAGCGAGCCAACTAAGAGCCCTGACGACAATTTCTTGGGAGCAACGGACATCGCTTTTGCACCTAATGGACGAATATTGATCAGCGATGGATACTCCAACGCGCGCGTTCTTGAATACACGGACCACGGAAGGCCAATCACAGAATGGGGCGCTGCGGGCTCTGGTTCTGGCCAGTTTCATTTGCCCCACGCAATCATCGTCGACAGAAGCAACGTTGTTTATGTTGCTGACCGCGAAAATGGACGAATTGAGAAATTTGACCTGGCTGGACACTATTTAGGCGAAATCGATGGTCTCGGAAGAGTCTATTCGCTTGCACTCGGCGAGCATGGGACGCTATGGGCGACGATGTCGCCGCTCAATGTTCCACCCGGGTCACCCGGCTGGGTCGTGAAGATGGAACGTGGCTCTGGCAAGATATTGGGTTATGTGCCTGTCACTGATACTCCGGCTCTTCACTGCCTGGAAGTGGTGAATGGCAACCAGCTAATGACGGATGTCGACAATGAGGTGCTCTGGTTCAAATAGCGTCTCCCGCATCTTGTTTACGGATAGACCGAACGATCGGGCCGTCCTCATAGATGTCTGAGCAGGATGTGGAGACAAGCAGGGCGGACGAAGCCGAGGAAGTTCTCGATGTGATATTCCCATCGGGTGACGAGGCGGCGGAAGTTGTGCATCCACGCGAAGAGCCGCTCGACTTTCCAGCGTCTGCGGTAGCGGCACAATTAGCGTCCATCCTGGCTGCTGCTCCGGTTGCGCCGGTTGGGCGCGATCATCTCGATGCCGTATTCCTCCTTGAGCACGCGGTCGAGAGGGTTCCGAATCTAGGCCTTGTCGCCGACCAGCCGGGCGGGGAGCCCGCTCCACCACGGCCCACTGTTCATCGTTCAGTTCCCAGCGTCCTGTCACGGCGCATCGCGGTCTCCCAGAGCAGCCCGAGGGCCGCACGAATTCTCCGCTCAGCTATTTATGGGACTGGTTCTAGACTTCGCAGGCCTTGTTGGTTGCGCTCACTCACCTTGACATTCTACCGGAAGCGGCAATACTCTTGCCTAGGATGTCTACTAAAGAGCACAACGAACGAATCGAACTGCTGCAAGGCACCTTGGATCTCTTAATCCTGAGAACTCTGCTGCTGGGGCCGATACATGGCCATGCTATTGCCAAAATGATCGAATTCAATTCCGACGAGGTGTTGCAAGTCGAGCAGGGATCGCTATACCCGGCGCTCCATCGTCTCATCAAACGAGGATGGATATCCGCTGAGGAAGGCACCTCCGAGAACAACCGACGCGCCAAGTTCTACAAACTGACAATCAAAGGGCGAAGACAACTGGCAGTCGAGACGAGCAAGTGGGATAAGCTCGCGGGAGCGATTGCACGGATACTCAGACCCGCGGAGCAGGAGGGCAAATGATGAGCCGGCGCAGGCGCATGCTCAAGGATCTCGATCAGGACATCCGCGATCACATAGCAATCGAGACGCAGGAGAACATTGAGCGAGGTATGTCGCCGGACGAAGCCCGAACATGGACCCTGCGCAAATTTGGCAACGTAACCAGAGTCAAGGAAGAGACTCGGGAAGTGTGGAGTTTCATTTGGTTCGAGCAGTTCTGGGCGGACGTGTCCTTCGGCATCCGTGCCTTGTGGAAGCATCCCAGATTTGCCATCGTCGCCGTATTGACCCTAGCCCTCGGTATTGGGGCCAACACAGCCATCTTCAGCGTGGTCGAGGGTGTGATTCTGGCCCCGCTCCCATATCCACAGCCGGATCGCCTGGTGCTGGTGCAGGAGAGCCGTCCAAACCTGGCTCACTTGGATATCTCTTATCCCGACTTTCTGGATTGGCAGCGCAGTGTGCGCTCCTTCCAACAGATGGCTGCACTCACCTGGCGCGACTACGACCTGACAGGCCCCGGAGCATCGGCGCACCTCGATGGCATGGAGATCACATCGGGATTCTTCTCAACCCTTGGCGTTAAGCTCGCCATGGGCCGCGAATTGTCCCCCTCGGAAGACTTGCCGCATGGCGCACCCGCCGCCGTCATCAGTGACCGCTTGTGGCGAGACCGATTCGCAGCAAGCTCCCAGGCACTCGGCAAGTCCATTGTCCTCGACGGCGCGGACTTCACCGTCGTAGGTGTTCTTCCTCCCGGATTTCGCTTCTTAACCGACGCCGATATTTACACATCGCTCGCACAGGGCTCGCCAATGATCTACAACGATCGCACAATTCATGGATTCGCCGCCATTGCCCGCCTCAAACCCGATGCGGAGATTGCTCAGGCCGAGAGCGAGTTGAGCGCCGTCCAGGAGAATCTCGACCGTCTCTACCCCGCGGCGGATCAGAACCTGGGAACCCTCATCCTGCCCCTGAAGGAGGCCCTCGTCTTCGAAGTGAGGGGAATACTCTTGCTCATATTGGGCGCGGTATCGATTGTGCTGCTGATTGCCTGCACCAACGTCGCCAACCTCTTGCTGGCGCGCTCGACAGCGAGAACACGCGAATTTGCCATTCGTTCGGCATTGGGGGCTAGTCGTGCACGCATGGTACGCCAATTGTTGACGGAAAGCGTGCTGCTCGCGCTCGGTGGCGGAGTTCTCGGCCTGGGTCTGGCAAAATTGGCTGTCAGCGTGGTCGTCGTCCTGGCGCCTGCAAGCTTGCCGCGTGCTGACAACATAGCCGTGAATCTTCCCGTCCTCCTGTTCGCCTTTGGCATTTCCCTCGTTGTCGGCATGCTGTTCGGTCTCGCTCCAGCCCTCGATAGTTCGAGTGTCGACGTACAGGTTTCGCTCAAGGCTGGGGAACGCGGTTCTACGCGCGCTCATCCTCGCACTCAGAGCATTCTCGTGATTGTCCAGATGGCTCTGACCCTGGTGCTTTTGATGGGTTCAGGCCTGCTCTTACGCACGATTCTCCAACTATGGAAAGTGAATCCAGGTTTTGACAGACAGCATGTCATCACATTCAAGGTGGGGCTTTCCCCATCGCTGACAAAGACAGCGTCAACTACACGAACCGCTTCTCGGCAGCTGCTCGACCGCATACGCGAGATTCCCGGCGTACAGGCGGCGGATTTTACCAATGTCGTTCCACTCAGTGAACACGACAATGGGGGTCCATTCTGGGTGGGTGCTCAACAGTCCACTTCGATGCAGGACGCGCCACATGCGCTCTATTTTGAGACAGGCCCGGAGTATCTTCAGGTGATGCACATTCCGCTGCTTCAAGGCCGCTTCTTCGCCTCAGCCGACAACTCTGCCTCCGAGCCCGTGGTTGTCATCGACAGCGTTCTTGCCCACACATATTTCCCCCACAAAGATCCTGCGGGCCAGCTCATAACCGTGGCGCATTGGCGCACCGCTCGTGTGATCGGTGTGGTCGGCCATGTGAAGCACTGGGGTTTGAGCGATACGGGCGCCTACAATCCCAGCCAGATATACATATCTTTTTATCAACTTTCGGACGAGTGGGTTCCGGCGTTCGCCAAAGAGTTATCCGTGGCAGTTCGCACACCTCTCGATATCGCGACCATCATGCCTGCAATCAGAAATGTCGTTTATGGAACTGGCAAGGACCAACCCGTATATGACGTTCAAACCATGCAGCAGATTGCGTCGGACTCGATGGCGTCGCAGCGGGTTTCAATGATTCTGCTTGGGGCGTTTTCCGTCCTTGCGCTATTGCTGGCGTCAGTTGGAATCTACGGCGTACTTTCGTATTCGGTATCTCAACGCATCCGAGAAATCGGGATTCGCATGGCCCTTGGCGCTGAACGGCGTGATGTCTTGAAGATGATCATTGGGCAAGGTCTGCAACTGGCCATTGCGGGCGTAATTCTGGGCGCGGGCGGCGCACTCCTACTCGCCCGGCTGCTTTTGAGCTTCTCGCGGTTGCTTTACGGCGTGCAAGCGAACGATCCGGTGACGTTCATGGCCGTGTCGCTCGTTTTGGTCTGTGTATCCGTCTTGGCGTGCTATTTTCCAGCTCACCGCGCTTCGCGCGTTGAGCCTATGGCTGCATTGAAATACGAATAGTGGTCTGCGTGGGTGATCTCACTCCGAGCATTGAGCCGCCGCGGCCTGCAATTCCTATCCCGTTTCGATTAGATTGATGGACCTTTCAAAACGAAGAAGCCCGAGACTCTCCGTCTCCGTTTTTGCCCAGAGGCCTAGGCACGTTTCTAGGTTACGTTTAGGCCGGCGCTGCGGTTCTGATCGAATTGTCGGCACCTCGGACAAGAGGTACTGTTCCCCAAAAGCGCCTTCGAAGTGATTGTGGTTTTGTAAATGCGTTTCGAAAACAGGCCATGGAATTGACATAGGTAGGCGATCACTCGCTTTCCCTGTCACACCACCGTGCGTACGGGTCCGTACACGGCGGTTCGGTAGGATTACGCGACAGTTGTGCAGCATAAGGAAGGAAGTCCCAAGCGATCGAAGTAAGCGGCGGGCATGGCATAAGAAAGGCTTCTGTGCGGCTGAGCCGCCATGGTCCCCACTGATGCCCTGCCGTGCGGGCCGCGAGGTCATGACTTAGACCGAGCTCCCGTAGTCGAGCGTACCGTGTCTTCCCTGTCCGCCATTGTTTACAGGCAGCAGAGCGTATACGACGCCGGATCCACTTATTGAAACGGTCCAGCACGGTCGGGGTTTGGCAGAAGCCGAAGTAGCCTTGCCAACCCTGGAGGTAGCGGCCTAACTCCCGAACCATGGTCTCGATGCTGATACCACGAGTTCGGCGAGTAAGGACTCGGACTCGAGCTTCGAACCGGGACTTTGCTTTGGGCGCGATTCTGCGCTTCGGCTGCCTCCCGTTTGTGAAGCTGAACCCAAGGAACTTCCGCTCCCACGGTCGTGCCACAGCACTTTTCTCCCGGTTCACCTTCAGCTTGAGCTTACCTTCAAGGAGTCTTGTGAGCCCTCCCATCAGGCGTTGGCCTGCTCGACGGCTGCGGACATAGATGTTGCGTCGAGTCGCCCGGGGGAATTGCACCCCCAGGCGCTCACAGATTCCGGACGTGAACGTCTCCGCTCATCCGGCTCTTATCGTCCAGTCGCCGCTCGACGCAGCAGTGGCCAATGAGCAAATAGCCGTGGGTCTCTTGAAGCTGTTTTGCTGACCCAATGCCCTGCCTTTTGCCGATGCCGTCTCAAACGTTTGTATTTCGCCATCGCCCAATTTGCTAAACATTGGTCCAGATAGCGAAATGTAGGATAAAGTGCTGACTTGTAGTAGCGACCGTAGTAGGTAATCCAACCGCGAATAACGGGGTTGAACATACGTGCCAGATCGTCTATCCACTTATCAATACGACAGCGCAGTTGCCACCTACGAATTTCCTCTCGAATTGCTTTCGCTGCAGCATTGCTGACACCCGGACTGAAATTGACGAAGAACTTTCCAAAACGATTCTTCGATCTTCTGGCTCGAAAACTATAGCCAAGGAAATCGAATGATTCATTCTTTGAGTTTCCCCGCCGATCATCATCCTTGCAATAGACGATCTTCGTCTTTTCCGGATGAATCTGCAGTCCGCATTCCGCAAAGCGTTTCTCAAGCGCCTCTTTGAGGATCTTCGCTTGCGACTCATTTACGCAATGACAGACAGCGTCGTCAGCGAACCGTTCAAAGGGAATGTCCGGATGATTCCGGGCCATCCACTTATCGAACGTGTAATGAAGAAACAGGTTACTCAACAGGGGTGAAATTACTGAGCCCTGCGGCGTACCTCTTTCTCGGGGTTCGAGGGTGCCATCTTCCAACTGAACGGGGGCTTTGAGCCACCGCTCAATATAGAGCAACACCCAAGGACAGTCGGTATGCTTTCGCACCGCACGTAGAAGCAGTTCGTGAGAAATCGTATCAAAATAGGATTTTATGTCGAGGTCGAGCACCCAGGCATAACGCCAGCAGCGCTCTCGCGCAACTCCAACCGCATCCAATGCCGATGATTTCCCCGGCCTGTATCCATACGAGTCGGGATGGAAGTGCTTCTCCAGTTCCGGCTCAAGATACCCCTTGACCACCGCTTGGGCGATTCTGTCGGAAACCGTCGGAATTCCTAATGGTCTGAATCCGCCTCCTCGCTTCTCGATGTTCACGCGCTTCACCGGCGGCGGGAAGTAACTGCCAGACGACATCCGATTCCAGAGTTTGTAGAGATTGTTTGCCAAGTCCCTTTCAAACTCTTCGATCGTCTGATCGTCGACTCCGGCTGCACCCCGGTTCGCCTTTACCCGCTTATAGGCATCCCAAACATAAAGTTTCGGAATGCTCCACGACTTTGCTTTATCCAAAGGGCTCCTCCCGTTGCCGGTTGACCAATTGTTAAAGCTGAACGATGTCGCGCCTTCGCTCCAGTCCCGTTACAGGACCTTCATCACTACTACACGCGACTCCGCCCCTGCACCCCGCTTCGGTACTCTGACTCTTACGGGTCGGCCGCTTGAGTCTCTCCCTTGGCATCGGTGTGCAGGTTCCCACGTTCCACACAAGAGCCTGAACCGAGTTCACGCCGCCTTCGTGCCGGACGCCGACTGGGCAGTAAACAGGTATCCCCCAGACTTATCCCAGATTAACGACTCCCCTCTGGTTCTGACGTCGTCCCTACGCTTTCGACAGGTCATCAGCGGTTCACTTGCGTTCGTCTCCTCGGCCCTCACCTGACAGGATCAAGTCCCGCCTTTTACCGAAACGCTCACCACCTCGGCCATTGTGCCAAAGCAGCTTCCGGTGGTTTGAACCCACATCCTGCAATGGGGGTTCGAGAGGCCAGCTCTCATCTCTCGTGCAGCACGGCTCGAAGAAGTTTTCTCAGTTCATGAATCCTCCTTCGCGCCTTCGTGGCGCACAATCGTCCGCGTACCGAGCGAATCGATGCCCTCTTCGCTCCAGCTCACGGTCGAGTTGATCGAGAACAAGATTCGATAGTAGAGGCGAAAGCACTCCCCTTACACAAAAGCAAACTTTGGCGGCCTGAAGGAGGCTGCGGCGTATTGGTGTCTTGCGGCGGTCCTGAGGGTATGGGGATGCTATGGCGAATCGTGATGGTGTCGTCACCGACCAGGACTTCTTTGACAACGAGGCGCACGATTCGCTGACGCTCAGCGACATCAAGTGTTTCAGCAGCTTGGCGCAGCCGGACAAGGAATGCGGTCAAGGTCTCGGCGAGTCGCAGGAAGGCATCCCGGTCGGCGGTCTGGTCGGCGATGGCCTGCAATTCCGTGCGAAGCGTCCGTTCACGCTGGCGCAGGGCCGGCATGCGCTCGCGCAATTGTTCGATCGATAAGAGACCTTCCTGATAGGCGTTGAGCAGCCTTTCAACGCTCTTGCCCACTTGCGTCAGTTCTCGCTGTAGACTCTGCTCACGTTTCCTGGTCGGATCGGCGGTGCGCGCAGCCACTAGCCGGCGGTCAAGTTCCTGCTGAATCAAAGCGGGATCTTCCAGCAACCGGATCACTTCGGCCCAGACGATTTGATCGAGGAGATCCTGTCGGACCATGCGGCGGTTATCGCAAACCGGGCCGCCCAGTTTACGCCAGCTGTCGGAACCGATGCACTTGTAGTACTGAATTTTCCGCGCGGTAGTGTGCGTCGAGGATCGTGCAAAGGCATAGCCGCACTTGGCGCAACTAACCATCCCCTGCACAACACTGGGCTCGATCGTGCGTCGCCTCGATCGTATTCTGTTCTCCTGTAGAAGCTCCTGTGCACGAGCGAAAGTTTGTTCCCCGACCAGCGCTGGCACGGGAATCTCAATCCATTCTTCGCGTGGCCGTTCGTGGCCTGCGGTCATGTTAGGTGTAGTTACACCACGTCGGCGCTGCGGGCGCATCACTCGCGTTCGAGACGATGCGCGGGTCTTACCGAAGCACGCGGTGCCACGATACGTGGGGTTCCGCAAGATCGCCCAGACGACAGAGCGTTCCCACCGAGCACTCCTCTTGCGGGTGGGGATGCCCTCGGAGTTGAGCCTGCGGGTGATCTCGGCAATGCTCAGGCCCTCCACCGTATACATCTCATACACGCGTTGCACCACACGCGCCTCGTTTTCCTCTACGAGGTACGCGGCCGGAGCCTGGTCGGTCTTGCGTATATAGCGGTAACCATACGGAGCACCGCACATCACGCTCACCTCGCCCGCCTGTGCGCGATGTCGCTTGCCACGACGCGATCGCTCCAGAATCTGCGCCCGCTCATACTCGGCAATCATACCCTGCAACTGCACCAGCAGCTGCTCCTCCGCGCTGTCGCCCTGCGGCGTGTTGATAAACAGCGTCTCCACGCCCTGACGGGCGAATTCTTCCATGAGCAGAATCTGATAGGCGTACTTGCGGCTTAAACGGTCCGGCGAATAGGCCAGCACAACCTGAATCTGACCCTCGGCGGCGAGATCGCGCACTCGTTCCAGGCCAGGACGCTCCAGCACGGCTCCGCTAAAGCCTTCATCCTCGAAGACCCACTCTGCGGGCACTTCCAGGTCGTGGCTCTTGGCAAAGTCGATCAGCGACGCCGTCTGGCTGGCAATCGTCTTCTCCTCGCGCTGCTGTTCGGAGGATACCCGTGCGTAAATCGCCGCCATCCGCATCCTTGCTCTCCTTTACACGCGCTATAGAGCGCTCTCGACAGGGAACCAGAAGATCGTAGGCCTGGCCAGGCTTCGACTCGAACAGGCGATCAAAGACATAGTCAACGTGAACTTCCAGAGGGCCGCCTTTTTTGCGCGGCTCAGCCATGCCTCTTCCTTGTTCGCAAGAAAGCTTCCAACGCATCGGTCACGATCGACCCCATCGTCAGGCCACTCCTTCTGGCATGCTTCCGCAGCAGTTCTACGGTGCGCAGCGGGAGCTTCAACGTGATCGGCACTGTGGCCTCTGGAACTTCGACGGCTCGTTTCTGCCGGGAGGCTTGCTGCAGATACCGATATGCCTGGCGGTGCGATAACGCGAAGCTGGATACAAGGCGCTGCATGGCCTCGGGCAATCTCACATGCCGCTCCAGGAGTCCACGAGCGGCGTTCAACTTCCGGGCCTTCTCCGTTCGGGTGGAGCGCGGCATACGCCATAAACATATTACCTCTTAAGGCGCAGATCAAGCGCCGAGTATCTCGTTCGCCACTCCTCTATCACCCGTTCAAGCTGGAAGTTTGCTTTTGTGTAAGGGGAGTGATGGGTCCACCTTGCGGCGTCCCTTCATCCGTCGGTCCTACGAGTCCGTTCTCCAACACACCCGCCTTGAGCCAGCTCCGAATCAGTCGCAGGAGGCGCTTATCGTGCACGCGCTTTGCGATCTGCCCCATCAGTCGGTCGTGGTTAACTCGGTCAAAGGAAGTTACGACACACTACCCATCATCAGGACCTTCCTGAGCGAGTAACGGTGATACGTCCTCGTCATCCCTTTGAAGGAAGGTCGCTGGAGGTCTTTCGTGCGATGCATCGCAGAGGGCGCCTGTATTTGATGTTGATCCTACCCGATGGAAGTAAGTCGATGATCCCTGTTGAATGGACCAGTTTTCACTCTACAGCGCGATCCCCACAGGCAGTCTCTGTTGATGCAAGAGCGACGCTAGGTTCCGTAGAAGACTTGCTTCATGCACGCGCCATCACAGACGCTCTCCTCAACCGCCTTGCGGTCATTAAAGGCGAGGTGGCTGAGAAGGAGAGCCCCCTTGCGAGAAAACCATCCGAGTCTCTTCGATCTGCTTCTCGAGGAAAGCAGTCCGTGGGAAGCCCTCGAGGCCGAGCAACAGCTTCTGGCCATCGACATCCTGGCACGGCTGATCGCCAACGCCACCCTGCCCCACGACGAGGAGAAGAACGATGAGTGATTCCGGGAAGGTAAAGCTCAGTCATACGCGACGGGCGGCGTTCGTCTATATCCGCCAGTCCAGTCCTTCACAGGTGGAGTACAACCGGGAGTCGACAGCGCGTCAGTACGCCTTGGTGGAAAGAGCCTGCGAACTGGGATGGGAAAAGGAACAGGTGATCGTCGTTGACGAAGACCTCGGCCTTTCCGGTTCTGGATCGGTAAAGCGCTCCGGATTCGCTCGCATGACCGCGGAAGTGGCTCTGGGCCACGTGGGCATCGTGCTGGGACTGGAAGTCTCACGTCTGGCGCGCAACAACGCCGACTGGTATCGCCTCCTCGATTTGTGCGGAATGACGGATACGCTGATTGGAGATAGCGATGGGATATACCATCCATCTCTCTTCAACGATCGCCTGATCCTCGGATTGAAAGGCACGATGTCTGAGGCGGAACTTCATGTCCTGCGCGCCCGGCTTGATGGCGGGATCCGCAACAAGGCCGCACGCGGCGAACTGCGCCGTGCTCTGCCTGTAGGTTTTGTGTGGGGCGAGCAGGACGGTGAGGTCCGCTTCCATCCTGATGAAGCCGTGGTCAGCGCCATTCGCACGGTGTTCTCGAAGTTTACGGAACTGGGATCGGTCCGCAAAGTATGGCTCTGGTTCCGTTCCGAAGGACTTTCCTTCCCATCGCGACGAAGCATATATAGCCAGGTGCGCTGGGTTGCTCCAACGTATACCGCCATCCATCAAGTGCTCACCAATCCGGTGTATGCTGGCGCATATGCTTACGGAAAGTGCCGCCATGAGCGTTACATCGATGAACAGGGCAGGCTCCGCAAACGAACTCGTCAACTGCCTCAAGCCGAGTGGGCGGTGCTTCTTCCCGATCACCATCCTGGTTTCATCGACTGGGCAACCTATCAGGCCAATCAGACCCGCATCGACGCCAACGTTCATCCCCAACCTCACCAGGCAGGCGGTGCAGTGAGAGAAGGCGCCGCACTGTTGCAGGGTCTGGCCACTTGCGGCAACTGTGGCCGCCATCTGCATACTCACTATCGCGGCAGAAATGCCTCGCCTGGCTATCACTGCTCAGGCAAAGACCTCGTCCAAGGGCGAGGTGTTTACTGTCTCAACGTCGGTGGTATCCAGATCGATCATGCAGTGGCGGACGCGTTCCTGAAAGCGTTGACGCCAGCTGCGGTCGAAGCTACCGAACAGGCAATGCGGCAACTGGAGGCGGATCACGATGCGGCACTCGGTCAGTGGCGTCTGGCGGTAGAACGCGCGCGCTATGAGGCCGAACGTGCCGAACGCCAGTATCGCGTGGTCGAACCGAAAAACAGGCTGGTAGCGCGCGGGTTGGAATCCGAATGGGAGAAGCGGCTTCGTGATCTCGCCGCAGCTGAAGCAGAGCTCGAACGCCGGCAGCAACAGCGCCCTCGCACACTCAGCCCTGAAGAAAGAACAAAGATCCGTGCTCTCGGTTCCGATCTACGCAAAGTCTGGACCGCGCCCACCACCAGCGATCGCGATCGAAAGGAACTTTTGCCCACCCTTCTGGAAGAAGTGATCGTGGCTGTCGATCGGCCTGAACATCGAGCCCACCTGACGCTGCGCTGGCGAGGCGGCGAGCTTACCGACATCGATCTCCCTCTGCCGCGCTCCTTGCCACGCGGTCTGCGCACCAGCGAAGACATCATCTCGTTGTTACCCCGCCTGGCAGCTCTCTATCCCGACGAGGTCATCGCAGGCATCCTGAATCGTCAGGGGCACAGGACTGCTAAAGGGGAACGCTTCACCGCCAATCAGGTCGGCAGCTTGCGCCGTTATCGCGGTATTGCGCGTTTCCAGCCTCCAGCGCAACCTCCCTCGGGAGAAGTCGTCCCTATCCGAAAGGCTGCGCAAATCTTCGGCATGAACACTTCTACCATCCATCGCTGGCTGGCCGAAGGCTTCATCGCCGGTGAACAGGTTACGCCCGGCGCGCCATGGCAAATCCGCATCACCGAAGAGCTGCGAACGCGAATCGTGGAGAAGGCCCCGCCCGAGTATCTGCCCATGCTGGAAGCGACCATGAAACTCGGCGTATCGAGGCAGACTGTGTTGCAACGTGTAAAGCGCGGCGACCTCGAAGCCATGCTTGTTACAAGTGGACGGCGTAAGGGCTTGCGGATCAGAGTTGTAGATGATCAACCCATGCTGTTTGCCACTACTTCATGAGTCTGGGGGCAGTATGAAGATGGATCCAAGAACTTTTCCAGATCGAGATTGACCACCCAACGATGACCAGCAGCGATGTGCTGCTGGGCACGCGCTACTGCCTGATGCGCCGAGCGTCCGGGTCGAAATCCATAGCTCGATTCAGAGAAGGTGCGGTCCCAACTACCCCTGCAGAACCTGCATCACTGCCTGCTGAATCAGTCGATCCAGCACCGTCGGGACGGTCAGTGCAAACTGCACTGTCCCCCAGTTCGAATTTGGGATGGGCGGAGATCCGCCACCCATTTCATCCGCTCCGAGGGCAACGCTTTGAAGTACTCAAGAAGCGACGCGTAGCTGGCGTCGACACATTGATTCTCCGTGAGCGCGAACACGGCAGTTTCGGCATCGCGCGAGAGTTTACCGACTGGGCGGATCCGTCGGTTCATGACTCACTCAGTTTCCCGCCTTGCCGTCTCGATGCAGAATCGTTATTCGAATTGGTTACGCTTCTGGAACACCTGACAGGCAGGGAGGAAAAATGTTGACAAGGAGTTTTTTGATTGCATTATTATCAGACCAGTTATATGCGTGGTCTGATAGATATTCAGAAAGAACCTGCCGCCGCACTGCGAAAACGCCGCAACGCTCTTGTACGCCAGCTGCCGCCACTGAAATCGATCCTGCGGGGCTCCCTCATCGAGCGATACAAGCGCTGTGGCAAGCCGGGATGCAAGTGCGCAGACGGGCCTGGACATGGTCCCAAGTACTATCTGTCCGTAAGCTATCCTGGCCAGCGGCCGCAAATGGATTACGTGCCTCAGGATGCCTACGAACAGACTGCAGAGTTTCTTGCCAACTATCACCGCAGCCGCGAGATTCTGGAAACGATCTGCGAGATCAACCGCGAACTCCTGCGCCGTCGCGAAGCGCTTTAGAGAGGCACAGTGAGCGAGTCAGCCACTGCCGTCCACGCCCCGATCGATGTGGAGTTAGGCGGCGCGTTTCTCGCCAATATGCTCACATGCTGGCTCGATGGCGACCGGGAGAGTTCATTCTCTTTGGAGGTAGCCGATGAATACCACGATCAGCGAGCAACACCTGAGCAAGACTGCCTATGTGTATGTGCGCCAGTCGACGCTAGCGCAGGTCCGTCACCATCAGGAGAGCACGGAGCGCCAGTATGCGCTGAGAGAGAAGGCCCTGCAATTGGGCTGGTCGACGGTTCAGATTTTGGACCGGGATCTGGGCAAGTCAGGAGCACAGATTACGGGGCGAGAGGATTTCAAGACTCTGGTAGCGGAAGTCTCGATGGGACAGGTGGGCGCGGTGTTTGCGCTGGAGGTCTCGCGACTAGCGCGTTCGAACTTGGACTGGCATCGATTGCTGGAGTTGTGTGCACTGACCGATACGCTGGTGATCGACGAAGATGGCTGCTACAACCCGGCGGATTTCAACGACGGTCTTTTATTGGGATTAAAAGGGACAATGGCTCAGGCCGAGCTTCATTTATTGCGCGGGCGCCTCCTGGGTGGCAAGCTCAATAAGGCAAAGAAGGGAGAGCTGCGGTTTCCTCTTCCGGTGGGGCTCTGTTTTGACGAGGAAGGACGGACCGGGGTGGATCCGGATGAAGAGGTGCGGGGTGCAGTAGCCCTGGTGTTTCGCTTCTTCCGCGAGACAGGCACTGCTTACGGAATTGTGCAGCAATTTGCAGCAAGCGCACTGCGGTTTCCTCGGCGCGCCTACGGTGGTACATGGGATGGCAAGCTGATCTGGGGACGCCTGACGCACAGTCGTGCGCTTAACATCCTCAAAAATCCTTCATACGCCGGGATGTATGTTTTTGGCCGTTATCAATATCGCCGTCGCATCAGTTCCACGGGTGAAGTGCAGAAGCGGGTCTGCGCGACACCGATAGAAGAATGGCGTGTTCGTCTGGAAAAACACCATGAAGGGTATATCAGCTGGGACGAGTACTTGCAGAACCAGCAACAGCTGGAGAAGAATCGTACCAATGGCGGAGCGACGATGCTGAGTGGTCCGGCACGGGAAGGCCTGGCGCTGCTGCAGGGGCTGTTGATGTGTGGACACTGCGGTCGAGCACTCACGGTCCGCTACACGGGCAACAGCGGCATTTACCCGACATATCTGTGTAACAGGTTACGCCGCGAAGGTCTGGCGCAGCGGGACTGTCTGAGCTTTCGTTGCGACCTGCTCGACCAGGCTGTCACCGAAGAGGCCCTGAAGGCTCTCCAGCCGGCGCAGCTGGAGTTGGCTGTGGCGGCTCTGGAAGAGCTGGAAGCTCGTGACCACGATCTTGGGCAGCAGTGGAAGATGCGGTTGGAACGCGCCGAGTATGAGGCTGCCCTGGCGGAGAGGCGCTATGAGGAGGTAGATCCGGCGCAGCGGCTGGTGGCGGCCACTCTGGAGCGGCGCTGGAATACAGCGCTGCAGCAGCTGGAAGAGCTCAGAAAACAGGCTGCGGAGTTTCAGCAGCGACATGCACGCGTTGCGACCTCTGAGCAGAAGGCGAAAGTGCTGGCTCTGGCCAAGGATCTGCCAAAGCTGTGGCACGCTCCTACTACGCAGAGCAAAGACCGCAAACGGATACTGCGTCTTCTCATCCGGGATATCACGGTAGAGAAGGGCTCTGTACCCAAACAGCTTCTTGTCCACATCCGCTGGCAGGGGAATGCATGCACGGACATCACGCTCCAGCGTCCTCCCAGCGCAGCGGATCGCGTGCGCTATCCTGCCGCAGTTGTCGATCGTGTGCGGGAGCTGGTGCGCCACTTCACTGACGCCGAGATCGCTGAACAGTTTCGCCGGGAAGGTTCGATCAGCGCCACAGGCAAGACGTTCACGACTCAAATCATCCGCGAGATCCGCTTCACTTACCGAATCCCTCCTCCTATGCTGCGCAAACCGGAAGAGCTGACCACCGCACAGGTGGCCGAACATTTTGGTGTCCGTGAAGGCGTTGTCTACTACTGGATCGAGCAGGCTCATCTTCAGGCGCGTAGACTCAACGCCGGGTCCCCGTATTGGATCACACTCAACGCCACCGATGAACAGAGGCTTCGGGAATGGGTACAGAACTCAAAGCGGATTAATCCTCACATCCCCATATCCCCAAAGCCCGAGGAAGGAAGTGCATTATGAAACCGCCGTCGGAACGCCAAGCTTTCGCACTCCCCCGTCCGGCTTCGGGATTTCCACCCGACGTACCGGTTGCGGTTGATATGTCCCACTCAACAGTTGTTCCCGGATTTCCAACCAATGCTGCTTCAGGTAGCCCGGCAGCTCATCGACCGTCATTCCATCGATCCCCGGACTGCCTCCGTTTCTCTTCACACGCTTGAGCGCCTGCCAGAGGTTTTCCCGCTGGCAGATTCTCTCCATCCACTGCTCATCTGGTGCCAGGCTTTCTGCACTGCACTCCGCCACTGATGCTTCGGTCCCTCCGGAGGACTGACTTCGAGCTTCACTCGTCGTCCCTTCCTCGAAGGCCAGCTGTAGCTGGTTATTCTGCCGCTTTGCACCTTTGAGTCGTGCCACGTACTTGCCTCTCCTATCGTTCAGGCCTTCGTTCGATGCACCGGACTACTATGCCCTCTGCTGACTTCTGCTGCACTTTCAAAAAGAATCGCTTCTTCTCCAGTCGTGTTCCCACGACATGCAGCAGACCTCCCGTGGTAAGTTCGACCGCCTTCAGCGCACCACCGCCGGATTTACCGACACTCGCCTTGATGGATATGGGCTTCGCTGCTCATTGCCAACTCGCCCGCGAGTGCAGGCCTCGTATCCGATTCTTGTCCATCGGCACACGCCTTTGCTCCACGCTTCCTTCAGACCCCGCCTCGCGACGACGCCCTTGCGCTTCGCTAATCCTTCACCTCCATCAGGTTGGATAAGGGACTTGCACCCTCAAACTGTCGAACATGCACGGCACACAATGACGGAGTATGGAAAGCATGGAAAGCCAAGAAGCCGGCTTTCCACCCTTCCCACACTCCTTGGAAATCCCTTCGGCATTACCACATTCCCACGGCCTCGACTGCTGGCATATTTCAAGGTCCAAGAGCATGAGAGACCGAATCCAAGCCTTTAGAACTCAAGGGGGTTGTAATGGAGGTCCTTGGTCCAAAGTGTAACGAACGTTCAGGTACACTCACCCCTTAGCAGCTCTTAGGGAGTGCGTTGCGGCGGGGAACGGCCCGCTGAGGTGGGTGGCGGAAGACGCCTGCGCTTCCGGCGGCTGGAGACCAGGGAGGTAACTTGCTTCCGCTCGTCAACTTGCCGCTCCGTAAAATAGGAAGCGAGATCTTGTTTGCCATGACCGGGGGCTCTATGAACGATTCTGGGATTCAACTGCCTGCCTTTTATGAGACCGTCGCAGAAAGCGAAATAGCGGCGGACGAAGCAACCGAATTAGAGCGCCCTCCCGACCCTGACGGGGAAACGACGCTCCCCTTCACGCCTCTCGGCGGTCCGCGCTTCGAGATTCTTACCTATCACCTGCTTTCCGGCGACCCTCTGAATCCGCAGGCGAAAGTAATTCTTGTTAAAAGCACTGGCGATCAGGGTAGAGATGTCCTGGTCTATGACGATGGGAAGCTCCAGACCATCGTGCAGTGTAAGAACCTCTCAACTCCGCTTGATAAGCCCCGGCTTCTGCGGGAAATCGTGAAGCTCGCACTCCACGACATCAAGACACCTTTCCTCCCAGATGGAATCGTGAATCATGAAATATGGGCACCGGGCGGCCTGTCCCAGCCCTCAGAACAGTTGCTCGCGGCGTGGGGGACACAACTGACAGAGGAGGATGTGCAGGCTGCCTTCAATGCAGTCACCAACGAATACGAGAAACTCAGAGACCTCAAATGGGATGAATCAAAAGAACCGCTGCTGGCTACCCTGCGCAAGAAGATAGAGCCGTGGCGCCAGCTCAATCTTGATGTGGCACGGCGAGTTCGTAACAATCACGACCTCTACGTCCGTTATTTTGCCGTGACCAGCGTCATGCCCACGACTCAGGTGGAGGCCTATTTTCGGCAGCGCGATGTCAGAGAAGAGAGCACGCGCAGTGAAATGCTATCCCTCACCACGCGAACGACCGAAACGCTGGGCACGATTCAGGAGAGCCTCTCGCATATTCCGCAGCGCGATGTCACGAATGACATCGACCGAGACATCGACCAAGCACGGGATCGAATACGAGCCGGCGCACCCGATGAGGGCAGGACACTCCTCAAAGGTGTCCAGGAACGATACGTTGGGCGGCTCACACCTCATCATCGTTTCCGTGTCGCCTCGAACCTGGCCTACGCCGCGTTGCAGGAGAGTAAGCTCCCTGAAGCATCCCGACTTTTTCTTCAGGCATTGCAATATGAGCCGGACAACGAAGACGCGCGGATCAACGAAGTTCTCGCCTACTACCTCGTGCGGAAGAACGGGCGGGCCTTTGGGCTGGCATCCAGCCTCCGCGAAAAATATCCGGCGACACCGCGCCTGGCCTCTTTATGGGTAGCGACAGCACCGGATGAAGTAAAGACAAGCGATCTGGAACGGGAATTGGGATCCATTATCGCGGCAGAGCCAGACATTCTTGGGGCTCTGGCGCAGCGCGCCCTCCAAAGTGAGGAACTGGAGTCTGCGTCCGCCTATGCCACATCCGCCAAAACGCTTCGCCCTGAATGGTCCGTTCCCGTTCAAGTTTTGGCGCAAATTGAGTTGCGCCAGGCATTACCGAGGAACAATGTTCGCGCCGTTAAAAAAGAAGAACGGTTGGAACACGGCGAGAAAGCCGTCACGATAGCGACCAAAGCATTATTGCTTGCACAACGGGAAAACGCGAAACCCTCTCAGGTCGAAATTCTCCTAGTCCGATGCCGCGGATATCTCGTCCAGGGTAAGGTCGCAGAGGGCGCTGCAGACGCAGCAGCCGGAATAGCTTTATTGCCAAACCATGCCGACGCACTTCTGGCCTTGACGGAAAGCAAGTTCGCGGAAGGCAAGCTCGAAGAAGCCGCCGACGCTGCAGAACGACTCGACGCGATTTCGCCGATGCCACCTATCCGGGTCATGCAGGCGCAGGCACTCGCGGGCACAGGGACGGACGCGAACCTCGACAAAGCGATCACCATACTCTCCGAGATTACGGGTCAACTTCCGGCCGCCATGCGTCCCTCGGCGGTCGTTCTCGCCATGAAAGTCATGGTGCGTCGAAGGAAGGTCGATGTCGCTGAATCGTATCTTCGGAACCTTTCAGGGCAACTCGATCCTGTAACCGAATTGGCTGCTAGAAGTGCTATCGAACCTGACGCCAACCGGGCCGTCGAGATTGCGCTGGAAGCCAAGTCGCGCTGTGCGGAAGAAACAAATCTTGAGACGAAGGACTTTCTAGGCCGAACCTTCATGCGGCTCCAGCGACCGGGGGATGCGCTATCGCTATTTCAAGAGCTGTATGCAGCGGAGTTCCCAGCCTTCGAGGTCCGGTTTCTGGTCGATTGTGCGTTCAAACTCGAACGTCACGACATCATCATCGAAGTCTTCGACAAGCTCTCCGAGCAACCGGGGCGTGCGTGGGAAGAGATCGAGTTTGAGGTACAGTTCCTTGAGAAGTACGACATTCCGAAAGCCATCGTCCGATTAACCGCATTTCTCAATGAAAATCCCAATCACAAGGTGGCACAGCTGCGTCTGTCTACGATTGGTGTTCTGCATCGCAAGCCGGAATTGGTGAAGTCCTCCCTGGCCGATCTACCGATGGTAGACGAACTCCCGGCTGGCTACATTCGCGTGGCCATCGGTGTCTTGAGCCAAGGACCGGATAAAGCCAAAGCAGTCGACTACGCGTATCGCTACTTGCGTATCCACTTCGATGAGCTTGACGCGCATCGCGCGATGATTCAAAGCGTGCTGGCGACCGGGAGTTTGGCAATTCCCGAAATCTCTTTGTCTGAAGTCGTCATGGGAGCTGCGGTTCAATATCAACTGCAACCAACCGGCGAACTCCGGTGGGTAGTTCTGGAGGAGACTACTCCCTCCGTTCGTGACTTCGATGAGATTCCCCCAAGCGATCCACGCACCGCAGAACTTCTCGGCAAGAAAGTAGAGGATGGCTTTATTGCCGTTAAGGGAAGCATCAGAAGCACGGAGGCGGTGATCAAACAGATCATGCCGAAGTATCTGCGTCGGCATCATGACTGTCTGGCAAGGCTTCCCGAATTGTTTCCTGATTCTCATGTCGTTGAGTCTGTTCCCATCGAGCCAGCGGATCACCCACTTCAACTCGGACTCGCCGCCGTGCTGGCTTCGGCGCAGACAAGATTCCTGCGGGCGGAACAAGTGCGGAAGGTCTATCAGTCCATGCCAATGTCTCTTCATCTCTATGGAGCACCCTTTGGCAAGAATGCCTACGCCGCTCTCATGAATATTGCTGTGACTGAGAAGCTAGGAGTGAAATGCGCAGTTGGGACCAGCGAGGAGTATCAGCGCGCGCTTGCAGCTTTGGCGAATGCTTCCACGATCGTTTTGGATCTGTCAGCGATCGCTACCCTCCGGCTTCTCGGACTGACAAAGATTCTGAAGTCGAAAGTGTATCGGTTCGTGATGTCCGATGATACGGCATTGGAACTCGATGAAATTCTGGGGCCAGAGATGAATGAATCCTCCGATGGAGGAGTTCTCGCATTTGAAGATGGCGAGTATCGCATGTACCAGGAGAGTGCCGAGGACCGAAAACGGAGACGCGAGAGGGACCAAGAATTTCTTCGAGAATTTCATGAAGATGTCTCCACTATTTCTCCGACTGGAATGGCCTCATGGTCGGCGGAGGAGAGAAAGAGCGTGTCGGACTATGTGGGGCTCTATGGTGCCGAAGCAATTGCGCTCGCAAAGGACGACAGGACGGCGCTTTGGACGGATGATGTGATTCAATCTCAGCTTGGTTCCGGCATGTTTGGAACCGCGGGTGTTTGGACGCAATGTGTCCTTGCACGCCTTGCGGATATTGGAGAACTAAGCAGAGAGGAATATGTGAATGCTACCGCGAAGCTCGTTGGGTTTGAATATGCCGGAGCCTATATGGATGCCTCAGTATTTGTCGAGTGTGCGAAGCAAGGTCAGTACGATCCTGACGCCACGCCCCTCCGGCAGGCGATTGAAATTCTGGCCTCCCCACAAGCGAACCCGCAGGTTCGCTTTGAAATCTTCCGCCAACTTCTCAATCACCTCTATTCAACCGATGTAAGCCCTTTGCGAAACTGTATGGTCATCCGGACATGCCTCGCTGCGCTGGCTCAGACTCAGGTCTTGTGGCAACAGCTCATGATTTTGAGACGGAACAGCCGGGTCTTGTTCGGATTGAATGTGATTGCGGAGCAACAATTCAATCGCTGTTTTGATGCCTGGACCCAAGGATATTAAGCAACGATGCCCCTGTGCAGCCGGTTGCGGGTCAGTGTTGCGCCGGTCGAGGGAGATCACCCCTCGTAACGAAGCAAAGCGGGAGTGGAAAGGGCGAAGTGAAGCGCTGCACAAGCGAAGCGCGGAAGTCTGGGGACACCCCTTGCGGGTTCGAGTACACTCACTCCCCTTAGGAGCTTTTCCGCTTGATTCAAACTTGGGTTTGCTGTGAGGAATTTAAACCCGGTTGTGAAATGCTGCGAGCCGGTAGTATGCCTTCTAATTGCCTGAGTCGGGTTCCTCATGACCCGTGCCTACTCAGGCTTGTATTATCGTCTTAACCATTTGAGCAAAACCGCCCTAGAATAGGGATCACGATGAGACGCACGATACCTGACGGCATTCGTGAGGAACATATTCTTGCCGCGCTCGAAGATCTGAGGAGTGGCGTAGCCCATCCGTTCGGAGATTCGACAACCTATGACGTGCTTTTCGCAGGGAAACGCTATCCACCAAAGGCGGTTGTCGGCTTAGCCGCGGGCAAGCTTACAGGATCTAGGCTGGGCCCGAGTGATTTTAGAGGCGGGCAAGACACAATCTGCTTTCGCATCATTCGGAAACTGGGATTTGAAATTGTCCCGAAGTCAGATTTGCAATCAGCGCCGGTAATCGCAACCAACTTAATCGCGTCCTCACCGGCAGCGTTGAACAAACGACACCATCTCGTTATGCGGCCTGCACCTAAGCTGAACAGCGGAAGACAGCTTTCAGCGCGCGCTTTTGTGAGCCTTGCCGTTGATTATGAGGAGGTGGATCGCAAACATCGCGAACTGGGCAGGACGGGCGAGGAGCTCGTATTCGATCATGAAGTGAATTCTCTACGGTCCATTGGGCGCGCTGATCTAGCTGCACAGGTAGAACCCGTTTCATGGACCAAGGGAGATGGACTTGGGTATGACATAAAGTCCTACGATCCTTCGACGGGCCAAGAGGTTCACATCGAAGTAAAAACTACGTGTGGCCCAGCCGAGACACCCTTCTACATGAGCGCATTCGAAGTCGACTATATAACGCTGTGTGCTGCCAGGTATAAGATCGCCCGTGTTTACAATTATCGGGAAGATAAGGGCGACGTCTACTATTTCTGCATTGATGGCGCTGACGTTCTTGAGCAGCTTGAATTAACTCCGGTTTCCTACAGAGCCCGTGTCCGGTAGAGATTGAAGTGTTTTTCTCAACAAAGCTGCATACGGTAACTCAGGTCCGCAACGGTCTACCGCCGTTCTTGAACGGAGGATTGAGGAAACCGCGACAAACACAGAAACCCATCAATTGGCATCTCCAAAGTCAAGCTCGATCGCAAGTCCGCGGTACGGCTTGATGGATTCACCCTCTGCCAAGGTTACATTCGTTAGGATTGAGACAACATCGTACGGAGTGCCTTTGAAAGGACGACTATTCCCTTTTGCACCCTGATCACCTCTATTAAGTTTCAAGCCTTTGCTAAGGATTCGACGAAATTCAGGATCGGATCGAAGCGTGGCGAGACCTGGCGTCTCTTTCGGGAAGACAGTCACTTCGATATCGCGTAGCTTTTCGCTCAATTGCTGTCTTATTTTTGGTGATAAAAGTAGCCACTCAATCAACGCGTTGTCATGTGTCCTGCCGACCAAACAAACAGCTTCATTTTGTTCGCGTGTGGCCTCAACAAGAAGTGCGGCGGCATTTGTATTGGTCTTCATGAATATCCGCACTTTCGCTGCATATCTTGTGGGAAGCGAGGCGAGCGTTCCGACTCTCCCAAGACGGCCAATAAAGGCTTGTTGAATCTGAAGCGCGAAAGGCATCCGAAATGTACGCGCTCTGCGAAATCCCTTTTCCATGAGCTTAGGTAACCGCCACCGTTAGTCGCCTCGGTGTCAAAGCTCGGGCAGCGGGTATTCATCTTGTATTCGCGGCTCAGCGACCGGATGCAAATGTTATGCCAATGCAGTTAAGGGCGAATCTGGGAAATCGCTTGATACTGCGTGTTGATTCTGAGGGAACATCCGAGATAGCTCTAGGTGAGAAAGGGGCGGAGCGGCTTCTGGGCCGGGGCCACGTTATTGCAAAACTTGAGGGAGAAGCAAACTGCTATGGCCAGGTTCCTTTTGTTGACCCTATATTCATGGACAGGATAGTCGAAGCGATCACGGCGCGCCAATCAGTACGGTCCTGAGATTGAACGCTTCAGAAGCATGCCTAATGGAGAAGCCCACGAGGAACAATCCGAAATGGATCCGAGACGAGCAGATCCTTCTCGTTGATCTCTATATGACCTTTGGTGGAAGTCTGCCCGATCCCGAACATCCAAAGGTAATCGAGCTCTCGAAGTTGTTGGCTGCGATGCCGTGGCATCCGAAATCTTCGAGAACTGCCACCTTCAGGAATCCGGCTGGAATCGCTATGAAGCTTCGGAACCTGCGGACTGTCGAAACCGGGATCGGAAAGCGTAATGTTGCTCGGATAGACCGCCAAGTTCTGGATGAATTTCTTGGCCGTCGTGATGAACTCTCCGACATAGCGGCCTCCATCCGCAAAGGAGTTGATTTGGCTGAATCTTTTCAAGTCAAAGAGGACGACTTAATTGCAGAATTCGAATTCTCTGAAGGTAGGCTCCTAACTGCAATTCACGTTCGTCGTGAGCGCAGCACGCTACTCCGTGAGGAACTCTTGCGCAGCGTGAGAGATAAGGGGTACATCTGCGAAATATGCAGTGCTTCATTCGATGGTGTAGATTTGCCGTATCGGACCGCAGCATTCGAGGTACATCACCGCGTGCCACTCAGTGTCCACAATCTGTGTCGGCGCACGACAATCGGAGATGTGTCACTTCTTTGCGCGGTTTGCCACCGTCTGATTCACTGTTTAATTGCGAAAGAGAGACGTTGGATCGATGTTCCCGAGGCACGGACCATCCTGATGGGAAGATAGGATCGTCTTCCAATTCGTCCGGAGGTGAAAGTCATTTTTATCAAGTTATTCCAAGCGTATGCTCAGCAGGAGTTGCCTGGGACAGATCAAGAGCTGACGTTTTGCTCAGTTCCGATCCGATTTGGCAGTGCAGCTTCGCAGCGTCATCGGTGAAGAGAAGAGCATCGCGACTAGCGCGGGAGATAGAAACGTAGCCGAACCGGGAATTGAGCAAGTCCGGATGAACGCCCGTGTCAGCATTTACCAGAACGCGTTCTGTGGTGAGTCCCTGGGAACTGTGGCTTGTAACCGCGTAGCCGTGATCAAAATGACGGTGCTCGCCGGCGTTGAATTCCAGACGCCGGTTGTTGTCGAGACGGGCCGTAATTTGCCCATTAGATCCCACGGACTCTATGACTGCCAGGTCGCGATTAGCGACGCCCAGGCTTCGGTCGGGAGCGGTGAACTGAATATGATCACCTGGAGAGAAGTCATGCGCCACTTCTCGATAAACGCTGACTCCGGCGAGGCGGCGTGGGTCGTAATTGGCTTGGTCGCCCGAAGATTTCTTGACCGTGAGCATGTTGGTAGCGGAGTCTATGCCGACCACTGTTCGGTATTCTCCTGCATGGATTTCAAGGCTCTTGCTACCCCGCGAATAACGGACGACGTCGTTGATCTCGTAGCGACTCGCCCATGAGCGTTCTGCACCGGTCATCTCCTGTCGCTGTACCAGGATTCGGAAAC
>Ga0209004_1000082_pt1 | contig 26340 bp, 25 predicted proteins | sample TexAe_RefH0_M1_FD_187948 | JGI IMG/M metagenome (GOLD analysis project Ga0209004, IMG submission 187948) | Forest soil microbial communities from Davy Crockett National Forest, Groveton, Texas, USA - Texas A ecozone_RefH0_M1 (SPAdes) (version 2) | ecosystem: Environmental > Terrestrial > Soil >... | reverse complement strand
CAAACCCGCCGACATGCTCGCCGTGCAGTCCGACATCTACAGCGAGATGGACCAGGAGATGGCGCATCGCCTCGCTTACGCCATCGATCATGCCGCAGGCGCCGATGACCAGCTCCGCAAAGCCGCCGATCTTATGCGCAGTTGGGATGGCCGCCTCACCGTCGACTCCGCAGCCGCCTCGCTCGTCACCCAGACCCGCTACGCCCTGCGCACCATGCTGCTCGAACCCAAACTCGGCAAAGACGACTCCGAAAACTACCAGTGGTCCGAGTCCAACTTCGCCGAAGAAGAGATCGTGATGCACGCCAGCCCCAACTGGCTTCCCTCCGCCTACAAGGACTGGGACGCATTCCTCACTGATGCGGTGCGCCGCGCCATGAAAGACGGCAACGCCACCGCCGACGTCACCAAGTGGACCTACGGCTCCTGGCACGTCGTCGACATCGAGCACCCGCTCTCCAGCTTCCTGCCTGTCATCGGCCGCATCGCCGGCACTGGCCCGCAACCGCTCAGCGGCGACACCACCACCGTTAAGCAGGTGGGCCGCGACTTCGGTCCCTCGCAGCGCTTCACCATGGACTGGAGCAATATCGACGGCTCGACGGAAGACATTGTCCTCGGCGAAAGCGGCAACCCCTACAGCCCCTACTTCCGCGATCAGTGGGACGACTACTACAACGGCCGCACCTTCGCGCTCCCCTTCACACCCGCAGCTGTATCCGCCAACACGCAGCACACTCTGCGATTGATCCCATGAGCGACGAGGGATCAGAGTTTAGGAAACAGGGAACAGGAACGGCTCCAAATAGATCCCGCCGCTTTCTCGGCCCCGCCATCATTTGCCTCGCCGCCTTCATCGCCACATCCCCCGACCTTCTCTGGGGCAACTCCTGCGGCCACGACTTCGACTTCCATCTCGCTTCATGGCTCGACGCGGCGGCAAGCTGGCGTCACGGCCTCTTCTATCCACATTGGGCGCCTAGCCCTAACTACGGCGCCGGCGAGCCTCGCTTTGTCTTCTACCCTCCGCTCACTTGGATGCTCGGCGCAGCATTCGGCCTGATCTTCCCCTGGAAGGGCGTGGCGCTTGCCATCACATGCTCCTTCCTCGCCGCTACTGGCCTCGCAACACGCCTGCTGGCGCGCCAGGTGCTCCCCGACGGCCCCGCAACCCTTGCCGGCTGCGTCGCGCTCTTCTCCGGCTACTCCATGTTCACGGCCTACGAGCGCTCCGCATTTGGCGAACTCGCCGGCGGTTTCTGGATCCCCTTACTTTTACTGCTCCTTTTCCGCGATCGCGATCCGCAAAGCTCAGTCTGGAGGCGCGCATTTGACGGCTCGGCAGTTCTGCTGGCCCTGGTCATCGCCGGCGCTTGGCTCTCCAACGCACCGCTCGGCGTCATGGCCAGTTATCTGCTCGCAGCCGTCGCATTGGTCGTCGCAAAGCTTCAGCGCTCGTGGGCGCCAATTCTCCGATCCGCAGTCGCAATGACTCTGGGCCTCGGCCTCTCCGCCGTCTACCTTGTACCGGCCGCGGTCGAACAGCGCTGGGTCCAAATCCATCAGGCCACCGACGACCCGGGTCTCGCGATTGAAAACAGCTTTCTCTTCGGACGCCACGCCAACCCTAATCTCGAACTGCATGACGTCGAACTCTGGCGCGTCTCCATCATTGCCGCCATCATGATCGTCCTCACTCTCCTCTGCATTTTCATCGCTTGGCGCCGTGGCCGTCTGCCCGGTCAACGGACCTGGTGGATTCCGCTTGCCCTCATCCCCGTCGTCGTTTTGCTGTTGCAACTCCCCATCTCTCTGCCGATCTGGAATCTGCTTCCCAAGCTCCGCTTCCTCCAATTCCCCTGGCGCTGGCTCGTTACACTTGAAGCCCCCCTGGGCATCTTCATCGCGGCAGCCATCTGGCCCACATGGCGCTGGTTGCGCGTCGCCGTCATCGCAGCATCTTCCGTATCGTTCTTGATCGTCACCGCAGTCACTTTGTATCTTTTTCACCAGCCCTGCGACGCAGAAGATAAGGTCTCCAGTATGCTAATTGCATTTCGCAGCGGACAAGGCTTCGAAGGCACCGACGAATACGCCCCTCCCGGCGCAGACAACTCGCTCATGGCCATCGGTCTCCCCGACGCATGCCTCACCCCCAATCCGGCTGTCGTACTCGCCGCATCGACCGACGGCAACATCCCCGAATGGGACCCTGCGAACGGCCACTGCGATGCCACTTATTCATGGCTTCGCCGCAATGGCCAGTTCTCGCCCGAACACCTGCGCCTCGCAGCCGACATCCCGCACCCCGGCTTCCTCGTGCTGCACCTGCGCAACTATGCAGCATGGAAAGTTGACCTAAATGGCCAGACGGTTGCGCTGGGTGCGCACCCCATCTACGGTGCTCTCCCTCGTCGCGACGACGGCCTGATGGCTGTGCCGGTTTCGCAGGGCCCGGTACAGCTTGACGTGGACTGGACCATTACTGGCGATGTCGTGATGGGCCGGATGATCAGCCTCATGTCGCTTGGCTATCTCGTAGTACTCCTCTTGATCGAGCGCAAGCTGGCCACCCCCGAAAGCTCAACCCGGACCTCGGTTATCATGAAGATGAATGCCCACTGATGTGAAATCGCTGATCCAGGAGGGTGCGGAACTCACCGATCGCGCTCTCGAGGCCATCATCCCCACCGTCGATACGGTTCCCGCTTCGATCCACGGCGCCATGCGCCATTCAGTCTTCGCAGGCGGCAAGCGACTGCGCCCCGTCCTCGCCATCCAGGCCGCCGTCACGATCGCTGGATCCGTCCCTCCAGGCATTGAGCGTCTCGGCGCAGCCCTTGAGATGCTGCACACTTACTCGCTCATCCACGACGACCTGCCCGCGCTCGACAACGACGACCTGCGTCGCGGCAAGCCTACCTGCCATGTAGCCTTTGGCGAAGCCATCGCCATCCTCGCGGGAGACGCGCTGCAAACCCGCGCCTTTGAAATCCTCGCCGGTCTCGATTCGCCTCCTGCCGCAACCGTGCAAATCATTGGTCTCATCGCCAAGGCCGTAGGCACTGTCGACGGTATGATCGGCGGCCAGGTGCTCGACATCGAAAGCGAACACCTCAAGCCCACGCCTGAGCTCGTAGAAGCCATCCACCGCGCCAAGACCGGTGCACTCATCCGGGTAAGCGTGGTCTCCGGCGGCGTCTACGCCGGAGCGACTGCAGACGATGTCGTCCGCCTCGACACCTTTGGCCGCAAAGCCGGCCTCGCCTTTCAGATCGTCGACGACATTCTCGACATGACCGTCGACTCAGCCCATCTGGGCAAGACCGCCGGCAAAGACCAGGCCACCGAGAAAGCCACATGGCCCGCCGTCTACGGCATCGAGCAGAGCCAGCGCGACGCGGCCTCCCTCATCGACGAGGCCTTCGCCGCACTCGCCCCCTACGGCACGCGCGCTGAAGGCCTCAAATCCGTAGCCCGCTATTTAGTCGAACGCAAGAACTGACGAATCTTCAGCGATAGGATTTTTCACTCTAGCTATGAGTTGGGTGCCCCATCCATGACGCAGTTCTATCGCGGCATGGGTGGGAAACCTCCAAAGCTCACTCCGCGAACAACGACATGCTGACCGAACCCGAAATCTTTACCGCTCTCCGCGACTGCTTCGACCCTGAGGTCAAGCTGAACCTCGTCGACCTCGGCCTCATCTACTCAATCGAGACCGGACCCGACCCCGACTCCACCCCTGCGTGGCCGCGCCAGTGGGTCAAAGTGACCATGACCCTGACAACGCAGCAATGCCCCGCCTCGGGCCTGATCTTCGAACAGGTACACAACCGCCTCGCCACCATCCCCGACATCAGCAAAGTGGAAGTGAATCTTGTGTGGGAACCAAAGTGGACGCCGCATCGCATCAGCGAAGCTGGCCGAAAGCGATTGGGGATTTAAAGCAGCTTCGAAATTGGTGCAGACGACGGCTCGCCTTCGTGTATTGCGGAACAGCTCCTGCCCAATCTACGCCGGGATCGACGGCGAGCGGCGTGACAAAACCCTGCGCAAATTCTCGCCCTTCTCTGCAATATCCTCCACCACGTCCTGCACCTGCTCCAGCATGTACTGGGCGCGGTCCACATACTCCGGCATCGCATCCCACCAGCGGCGCACCGTATCCTCATGATCGAGCAACGCCAGCGCCGTACCCGACGCAGCCATCACCAGCCCCGCGCGCTTCTGGCCCGTCAACATCAGCAGACCGCCCGCAAGCAGCGTACCGCAAGCGGCAATGTTCACCCAATCCACCTGAGCCGTAGCAGGAAATTCGCTGACGCGCGGAGATTTATTCTCCCTGTTCGGAATTGTCGCAATGACCATGAGTTCTCCCTCCGTTACTCAGATGCAGACCTGCACAATGCGGCAACCAGCGAATCGGGCACACTCTTCGCATACCCGGTCGTACCGCCAGCCCTCAATCCAGGTCGAATTCGCGCAATGGCTTTCCAGCAGGAGCGTCCTTGGCCTTGCGCAGCGCCTCGGCAAACTTCTTGTCGAAGAGATCTTCCTTGTTCTTCTCCGCGTCAACCGATTGACGGAAGATCGACTCCTTGCGCTCATCCTGCTCGCGCATGGCCTTGGCCGCGGTTTCAAGGTCTTCAAACATCCGCTTGCGCGGCGCGGAGGTGTGGCTCACCACCAGCCCTGTGGCCGCATCCACCACAATCATTGCCCCGCAATCGGGACATGCAACCTGGAATGTCTCTGCCTTCTCTTTGCCCATAACAATCAGAATTGTAGGCTCTTCGCCCCAATCAGGAAAGGCGGGCGCGCCGGCTCCATCCGCGTTTTGCCGGCAGCCTTCTATTCGCTCTCAATTCATTGAACTTCCCCGTCCGATCCCTCGTACCTGTACCAGCATGCAGTCCCTGCCCAATTAAGCTTCGGTTTTTTCGCAACGCCGCGGATATCAAGCCATCCGCGCTAAGGAGTCGCATGAAAATCCCATTTCTAGCAACAGCCTCGCTGGTCGCAATCTCCGCTTTCGCGCTTACCCCGTCCGCCTTCGCTCAGGCCCGCCTCGCCGGAGACTGGCAAGGCACGCTAGACGCAAATGGCACGACCTTCCATCTGCTTTGGCACGTCGCCACGGCCACTGACGGGACCGTTACCTCTACATTCGATAACCTCGACGAAGGCGTCTACGGTATCAAGGCCAAAACTACAACCGTCAAAGGCTCCGATGTCACCGCCGATGTCGATGACACCGTCCAGATAAACGGGCAGGACACGAAAGTCAGCGGTAGTCTTGTCGGCAAACTCAATGCCGACGGGACCGAGATGGCTGGCACATTTACGCAGGTCGAACCCCAGGCTCAACCGACAGCCAATGTGCTCTTCAAGCATTCTGCCACCCCGGCAGCCGCAGCCGTACAGACCGCCGCACCCGCAGCCATCCAGCCCGCCATCATCGGCGACTGGTCCGGCACTCTTACCGTGGGACCCGCACAACTCCGCCTCGTTCTCCATTTAACTGCGGCCAAGGACGGCAGCCTGACAGCCACGCTCGACAGCATCGACCAGGGCGCCAATGGCATTCCCGTCACCTCGGCGACCCTGACCGGCTCCAAGCTAAGTTTGACCGTCGACGCCGTGCACGGCACCTATGAGGGCACCGTCAACAAGGATGCGTCAGAAATCGCCGGCACCTGGAACCAGGGCCAGCCGCTCGAACTCAACTTCAAGCGTGGCCAGCCTCAAGCCGCGGCATCCGCTCCCAAACCCGCAGCGCCGTCCGATATCGACGGCACCTGGCAGGGCTCGCTCGATACACCCAAAGGGACGCTGCGCATCCTCTTCAAAATAGTCAACATGGATACCGGCTTGACTGCGACGATGCAGAGTCCCGACCAGACCCCTGTCTGGTTGCCGACCACCTCAGTCACCCGCTCCGGCAACAAACTCACCATTGACATGAAAGCCTTCGGCGCCTCCTTTGAGGGCCAGATCAATGCCGCCAAAGATTCCATCGACGGCAGCTTCACCCAGGGCATGTCGATTCCCCTGGTGCTCAAGAAGAGCTGACATATGCTGGATGCACCCGGACGCGAGCCGCGCCTCGCGCCCGAAAACCCGCGTGTACCAACCGCACAACCTTTCTGCGGTCCCGGTGTCCTTGCCTATACCGAGTCCGCGAATCTTCTCGCGGAGGGCCCGACAGCATCCCGAGGACCGCACAATGAATTGCCTTCGACCAGCGATGACCGCGGCCGCCTTTGCTCTCGCCTGCTCCTGCGCTGCACAGTCCAACACCGCAAGCCCTCAGCATCTCCCCTCCGCCGAATCGGTCATGAACCGGGTCGCGATCAACCAGGACACGGCTGAGGCAGAGCGCGCCCACTACGTTTACGTGCAGCACGCCAAGATGGCATCTCGTCGCGGCAACACCGTAATGTGCGAGGAGATCACCGACTACCGCTTCACCCCCTCAGACGACGGCTCCCATGAAGAACTGCTCAAGGTCGACGGCAGGTTCCTGAAAGAGCACAAATACGTCAGCTTTACCGCGCTGCTTCCCCGCGACGAAGACAAACCCAAAGACTCGGACAAGGATAAGGACAAGTCCAAAAAGAAAGAGAAGAAGGAAAAAGACAACGATAAAGACCCTCTGTTCGACCCCAACAGCAACGAGACCATCGACCGCGACATCGTCGAAAACATCCGCTGGAACCTCATCCACGACACGTCGAAGGACGGATACAACGCCCACCTCTTCCCGCTCACCTCAAAGAACCAGCTCAACTACTCGTTTCGCATGATCGGCCGTGAGCGAATGAATGGACGAGACGTGTATCACATCGCATTTCGCCCGCAGAAGAAGGACGACTTCGGCTGGAGCGGCGACGCCTACATCGACACCACCGCTTTCGAGCCAGTACTTGTGACAACCGGCATGGCACGGAAAATTCCATTCGCCGTACGCACGCTGCTTGGAACCAACGTGCCGGGTCTTGGTTTCAGCATTACCTACGCGCCGCAGCCGGACGGCGTGTGGTTCCCGATCACGTTTTCGACCGAATTCAAAATTCATGTCCTCTATTTCTTTCACCGCGAGGTCATCCTCAACGCACAAAACCGCGAATTCGAGAAGACCCACGTAACATCCCGCATCGTCGGCGAAGCCACGCCGGTCGATCCAAAACAACCTTGAGGTCAACGAGCGCCAAACGCACGAAGGCCCTGCTCATTCGAGCAGGGCCTTCGTCCTTTCCGCTCTGCGGGTGCGGAATCCTAATGCTTTTCCTGCGCCGTGGCCAGCTTCGCTTCGGCTTCAGAGATCCGGTGCAGCGCCTCGGAATACTTCTCTTCGCTGTCCCCGGCTTCGTTCCATTCTTTTTGCCCGCGGTCAAGCTGCTGCTGTGCCCTTGGCACGTCAATTTCTTCCGGCTTCAAAGCGTCATTGGCCAGAATCGTGACGCGATCTGGCAGCACTTCCACGAATCCCCACGACACGTTGTAGATCTGCTCGCCGCCCCCAGACCCAGAATCGCCACCGCCATGCAGCCGCACATCGCCCGCGCCCAGTTCAGCCAGCAGCGGAGCGTGCCCATACAGCACTTCCATATAGCCGTTCTTCGCAGGCAGTTCTACCGCATCCGCCGTAGTGTCGAACAGAATGCGCTCCGGCGTCACCAGCCGAACGCGCAGCGAATTGGATTCATCAGCCATTTGGCTCCCTCTGGTCGCCAGTTAACAGTGCACAGTGATCACTGTTCAGTTGAAGAAGTTGGCAGCGGTTGAAGATTACGGACCACTGTTCACTTTCCACTGACAACTGCTTCTTACGCCGTTGCCTTCAACTTCTCCGCCGTCTCCAGCACTTCCTCAATCGCGCCCTTCATGTAGAAGGCCTGCTCCGGAATATCGTCGTACTTGCCTTCGATGATTTCCTTGAAGCTGCGCACCGTGTCCGCGATCTTCACATACGCGCCCGGAATGCCGGTAAACTGCTCGGCCACGTGGAACGGCTGCGACAGGAACTTCTGCACCTTGCGCGCGCGTGCCACCGTAAGCTTGTCCTCTTCCGAAAGCTCATCGATACCCAGAATCGCGATGATGTCCTGCAGATCCTTATAGCGCTGCAGAATCTTCTTCACGCCCTGCGCCACGTTGTAGTGGTCGTCGCCCACAATGCGCGCCGACAAAATACGCGAAGTGGAGGCAAGAGGATCGACTGCGGGGTAGATGCCAAGCTCAGACAAAGGCCGGCTCAACACGGTGGTCGCGTCAAGGTGAGCAAAGGTCGTCGCCGGGGCCGGATCGGTCAAGTCATCGGCCGGCACATACACCGCCTGCACCGACGTCACCGAGCCTTTGCTCGTCGAAGTAATGCGCTCCTGCAGCTCGCCCATTTCCGTGGCCAGGTTCGGCTGGTATCCCACAGCTGAAGGCATGCGGCCCAGCAGTGTCGATACTTCTGAACCCGCCTGTGTGAAGCGGAAAATGTTGTCGATAAACAGCAGCGTGTCCGATCCCTCAACGTCGCGGAAATATTCGGCGACCGTCAGCGCGCTCAAGGCCACGCGCAGGCGCGCTCCGGGCGGCTCGGTCATCTGGCCGTACACCAGCGCGCACTTTGAATTGGCGAAGTCGCCCGGCTTGATCACGCCCGACTCCGTCATTTCGGTCCACAGATCGTTGCCCTCACGCGTACGCTCGCCCACGCCGGCAAACACCGAGAATCCGCCGTGGTTCTTGGCCACGTTGTTGATCAGTTCCATGATGACCACGGTCTTGCCCACGCCGGCGCCGCCGAAAAGGCCGATCTTGCCGCCCTTCAAAAACGGCTGGATCAGGTCGATGACCTTGATGCCGGTCTCAAACATCTCTTCGTGGGTCGATTGCTCGTCGAACAGCGGTGCGGGGCGGTGAATGGGCATGCGCGTTTTGGCGCCGATGGGGCCCAGTTCGTCGACCGGCTCGCCGATCACGTTGAGAACGCGTCCCAGCGTCTCTTTGCCGACAGGCATGCTGATGGGACCGCCAAGATCGATGGCCTTCATGCCGCGGACCATGCCTTCGGTGCCTTCCATGGCCACCGTACGCACGCGTCCCTCGCCCAGGTGCTGCTGGACTTCGAGGATGACGCTGATCGGCGTCGGCACGTCGAAGCCATCGCTGGTGACGCGCAGCGCCTGGTAAATCGGCGGCATCGTCGCTTCTTCAAACTGCACGTCCACCGCGGGACCGGAAATCTGAATTACCTTGCCAATGTTGTCTGCCATTCTCTTTGCCTTCTCAATTCCAAACTTGGGTGGAACTCGGAACTGGGTGCCCCAGGTCTCGCTTCTGAGACCTGGGATACGAATTTGGATAGCTATACAGCCGCCGCTCCCGAAACAATCTCAATAATTTCCTTGGTGATCGCCGCCTGCCGGACGCGATTCATCTCCAGCGTGTAGGCGTCGATCATGTCCGATGCGTTGTTGGTCGCCGAATCCATCGCCGTCATGCGCGCCGCATGTTCCGCCGCCACTGACTCCGACATTGCGTGATACAGCATCGCCGAAATGTACTGCGGCAGCAATCCGTTGAACAGTTCTTCGGGCGACTGCTCGTAGATGTAGTCCACATTGGCCGTGCCGAACTTCTTCGCTTCCTCGTCGGCCTCTTCGGTGTCGGCTTCCTCAAGCGTAATGCCCGCGCTCAACGCAGCATGTGCCGCCCGCTCCCGCTCTTCCGGAGTGGGCTCGGTAGCTCCTTCAATCTGCGGGGCGCCAATCTTGAGAATCGGCAACAGCCGCTCCACAACAAGCCGCTGCGCAATCACCGACTTGAATTCGTTGTAGACAATATAGGCTGCGTCGATCTCCTCGTGCACGTAACGCGAGATGATGTCCTGCGCTAAATCAAACACGCGATTGGCTTCGAGCTTCAGCAGCATCCCCGGGTGATCGCCCGTGATCTCAACCTTGCCTTTGCGGTCGTTGCGAATCTGGCGCTTGTTGCCGTTCTCGTCCGTCTGCTCGGTGTAGGTCGCAATCGGATAGCGGCGACGCATCAGGTCGCGCCCTTTGCGCCCGATCGCCTCGACGTCGATTTCCTTGTCCGTGTTGCCGTTGATGAATTGGAACGCCGTCTTGGTGATGTTCGCGTTGAATGCACCCGCAAAGCCCTTGTCGCCGCTGACCACCACGATCAGCACGCGCTTCTCGGGCCGCGTGGCAAATAGCGGATGCCGCAGGTTGCCAGTCTCTTCGTCAAAGATCTCCACGCGCCGCGTCAGCGACTCCAGCACGCTGGTGATCATCCTGGCGTAGGGCCGCGCCGCCAGCGCCCGCTCCTGCGCACGACGCAGCTTCGCCGCCGAGACCATCTTCATGGCCTTGGTGATCTGCCGCGTGTTCTTCACACTGCGTATGCGCCGCCGTAGATCGAGTACGTTTGCCATTTGTCTTCTCAGTGAACAGTGGTCAGTGAACAGTGGTTAAGGTTGATGGTCTTACTGACCACTGTGCACTGTTCACTGTCCACTCGTTTCTACGCCTTTGCCGTCTGCAGCTCTGCCGTGAAGTTCGCCTTGTACTCCTTCATTGCCGCGTGCAGCCGGTTGCGGAGGTCATCGTCCAGCGACTTCTTCTTGGTCAGATCTTCCATGAGCGCGGTCTGCGCGCTGTCGAAATACTTGTAAATTCCATCCTCAAACGCGCGGATGTCCTTCACCTCGATGTCGTCCAGATACCCCTGGGTACCCGAGAACAAAATCACCACCTGCTGCTGCCAGGTCAGCGGATGAAACTGCGGCTGCTTCAGCAATTCGGTCAGGCGCTGGCCGCGATTCAGCTGTTTCTGCGTCAGAGGATCGAGGTCCGAACCGAACTGCGCAAAGGCCGCCAGCTCGCGATACTGCGCCAGGTCCAGCTTCAGCGTTGACCCAACCTGTTTTACTGCCTTGATCGCCGCTGAAAATCCCACGCGCGAAACCGAGAGTCCCACGTTCACGGCCGGTCGCACGCCGGAGTTGAACAGGTCGGTTTCCAGAAAGATCTGTCCGTCGGTAATCGAAATCACGTTTGTCGGAATGTACGCCGAAACGTCGCCGGCCTGGGTCTCAATCACCGGCAGCGCGGTCAACGACCCGCCGCCCCGCTTGTCGCTCAGCTTCGACGAGCGCTCCAGCAACCGGGAATGCAGATAGAACACATCGCCCGGATAGGCTTCGCGGCCTGGCGGACGACGCAACAGCAGCGAAATTTCGCGGTATGCCATCGCATGCTTCGAAAGATCGTCGTACATCACCAGGGCGTGCTTGCCGTTATCGCGGAAGTACTCGCCAATCGCGGTCGCAGCATAGGGCGCGAGATACAGCATCGGTGCGGGCTCTGACGCGGAGGCGGCCACGATAATCGTGTGGCCCATCGCTCCAGCCTCGGTCAGCGTCTGCACCACCTGCGCGATCGACGATCGCTTCTGGCCGATGGCGCAGTAAATGCAGATCAGGTTGTTCTTCGCGTTGTTAATGATGGTGTCCAGAAGAACAGCCGTCTTGCCCGTCTGGCGGTCGCCGATGATCAACTCGCGCTGGCCTCGGCCGATGGGAATCATCGCGTCGATCGCCTTGAGTCCGGTGGCCATGGGCTCGCGAACTCCCTGGCGGTCGATGATGCCGGGAGCCAGCCTCTCGACGGGCAGCGATTCAGTGGATGCGATCGGCCCCTTGTCGTCGATGGGCACCCCAAGAGCGTTGACCACGCGGCCAATCATGCCTTCGCCCACCGGCACGCTCAAAATCTTGCCCGTGCGCTTGACCTCTTCGCCTTCGCGGAGTTCCGTGTAATCGCCCAGCACTACGGCGCCCACCTGGTCTTCTTCAAGCGAGAGTGCCAGCCCGGCAATGCCGTGCGGGAAAGCGAGCAGTTCGCCTGCCATGACCTTGTCGAGTCCATGAAGGCGAGCAATACCGTCGCCGAGCGAGGTGATCGTGCCGACTTCGTCCACCTGGACCTTGGAGTCGTAGTTCGCGATCTGCTCGCGAAGTAGTTGCGTAATCTCGTCTGCCTTGATCTGAGCCATTTCTGTTCCTTAGGGTTCGCAGTTCACAGTTCGTAGTTCGTAGTTTTCAGTCCTCAGTTTTCCTGCTGTGAACTTCGAACTTTGAACTTGTATCTGCGGGCTTCAGCCCGCAATCAACGCTTCTTTCAACCGCTCCAGCCGTCCGCGAACCGATCCGTCCCACACTGTCGATCCAATCCGCACCACTGTCCCGCCAATGATCGATTGATCCAGCTTGAACGACGGCTCGATGCGCGCCCCAGCCAGTTTGCCCACTCCCACTACCAGTTCCGCACGCTCCTGCGGGCCTAACTCCCGCGCCGTCACGATCTCTGCCGGACGAATACCCATCCGCTCCTGCATCTCCGCGCGCCACGCTGCGGCCACTTCGTGAACTTCGCCGATGCGGTCGTTATTAATCAGCACCGCCAGCAGGTTGCGCAGTTCGCGCTGCAATCCCATCTTCGCGTTCAGCTTGTCGAGAATCGAAACCTTCTGCGTCGCCGGAACGGCCGGGTTGATGAACAGTTCACGCAACTCCGCGCTGCCATCCCAGGTCCCGAGAAAATCATTGAATTGACGATCCAGCGCCGCTTCATCCAGCCGGGCCGAAGCCACAACGTCGGCAAACGCGCGTGCATAGCGTGCTGCAAATGCGGCGGCCATCAGTTTTTCCCTCCGCCATTCAATCCGTCACGTCCCGCTTCATTCACAAACTCCGCAATCAGCGCGCGATCTGTCTCCGGGGTCAGCACCAGTTTCTTGACCGCCTGATCAATCGCCAGGTCTGCCGCGAAGTGCCGCAGGGAGCGCTTGGCCTGCGCCGCCGCTACGCCGATTTCCTGCTCCGCCGAGGCCACGATCCGAGCGCTCTCTTCTTCCAGAGCCGCCTTCCCGCGCTGTTCGTCCTGCGCGATCTGCTGCTCGACTTCGGTGCGGAACTTGGCAATATCCTGGTCCAGACTCGCCAGTTTTGCCTCCACGGCGCTCAGCCGCGCATTGGCGTCCTCGGTCGTCTTGCGCGCTGCTTCAATGTCTGCCCTGATCTTTTCCGACCGTTTGCGCAGCAACTTGGGCATGATCCTGACCAGCGGAATCACGATGCCGAGCACAACCACGCTGACATTGAAGATCTCGAATATCCGCGCAGCCGTTTCAACATCCACGTGCATAAGCCGCGCCAGAGACTGAACGATGGGCGCATGCCGATACTGATCGTTCTCCTTCTCTTCGGCTTTGGCGGCTTTGGTTTCAGCTGGATTCTTTGCTTCCTCGGCCCGCGTCTCGATCGTCGGTTGCGCGGGGGGCTCGGGAGTCTGCTGCGCCATCACACGCAATGGCGCGATCGCCGTCGCCAGCGTCAGCATCCCCAGCAGCGTTAGACCCAACAACTGGATGGAAATTCGTGATTGCAGCCGATTCTGTTTCAACGGGAACTCCCGGCAGCGATGGGAAGCACCGCTCGCACCACCTGATTGGCGAGTTCACCCGCTGAACCCTGGATTGTCTGCCTGGCGCGCTCTGCCTCGGTATCTATCTCCGTCTTCGCCTGGTTCACTTTCGCTCCGGCAGCCTTGCGCGCCGCATCCAGCGCAGTTTCACGCTCCGCATTCCGCTGCTTGGCCCGCTGTTCCCGCATTTTGAAGATCTCGGCACGCGCCTGGCGCAGCTTGTCGGCATACTCGGCCGCCTTGGCTTCCGCCTGGGCGATTGCCTTATGGGCATTCTCCACGGCGCCTTCAGTCCGGGCGCGGCGCTCCGCAAGCGTCCGATTCAATGGACCTTGCACCAGCATCTGGTAGGCCGCTACCAGCACCACGAACAGCAGAATGGTAGGGATTGCGCCGAGCAAAAGCGCACCGACTTGTTGAACAATTTCATCCATGTTTGTATTCGGTTAACTCAGGCAGACGGGTATTTCCATCGTGGGTGGAACACCTTTTTGTATCAGGGGCAAACCCCCACGGTCAACGCCGGACGGCGCTATGTGAGAGGGTCCTGTGACTGCTGTCACGAATCGGGAGTTCGGACCAAAAAAGAACTTGCTTTCCGGTACAACAGGCCTAAACTAAACATACCACCTAGACCCGATTCAGGGTCCAGCGGGCAGTCGGTTCCGGGAATCTTCCACTCCCGAAGCCGACGCGCCCGCCTCTAATTTTTTGGGGCCATTTTCCGGCGATTTCCACCCAGATCCTGCGTTCTTCCTCATCCCTCTGCCCTCTTTCCCGTCTACCTCCCTGAACGGCATTCCCCCGGCACGCACTTTTGCCTCGGGAAAACTCGCGAGGAACCCAGCCCCGACGTGACGAAACGCCGGTTCCTCAAGCAGAATCGGAGGATTCAACAACGTATGAAAACCAAGTTTGTAACCCTGGCCCTCAGCGGCCTGCTCGCCGTCGGCGTCACCAGCGCTGCCTTCGCCCAGGCCAGGCCAGGACACCCCTCCCCCACCCCCCGATCAAGGTCAGGCAGGACCGCCCCAAGGTGGCCGCGGCGGCATGCGCATGGACCCAAATCGCCAACTCCAGCGCCTTACCCAGGAGCTCAGCCTGACCGCTGACCAGCAGAGCCAAATCAAGCCCATGCTCTTCGAGCGCCAGCAGAAGATACAGGCCCTCATGCAGAACGGATCGCTCTCGCAGGAAGACCGCCGAGCCCAGGCGCGCACTATTTCGGAAGGCACCAACAATAGCATCAAGGCCCTGCTCACCGACGACCAGAAGCAGAAATTCGATGCCATGCAAGAGCGTATGCGCCGCGGCGGTCCCGGCGGAGGAGGACCCGGCGGACCACCTCCACCCAATGGTTCGGCTCCCCAACAACCGCAAAATTAGACTTAAACAAAAGCGCCGGGGTCTGGACCCCGGCGCTTTTCTGTATTCAGGATACTGGCGATCATCCCTGCGCAGCCCGTCTTACTGCGACGCCTTATCGATAAACGCCGCCAGGTCATCCTTCAACTGGTGCAGCGCGTCTACATTCAGATAGATCATGTGTCCCGATGGGTAATAGCCGAACTGCACATTGCCCCGCAGCTCCGGTTCCAGGTCCATGTGATCCAGGTCGTACTCGGTCGCAAAGAACGGCGTCGCCAAATCAAAATATCCGTTCGCCGAAAATACCTTCAGGTGCGGATTCTTGCGGATCGCCGCGCCCAAATCTCCTGCTACATAGGGCTGCAGTTGCTCGCCCATCGGCCCGGGCCCGCTTCCCGCCGGCTTATGCTTCCAGTCCCACTGCCCGATGTTGCCCGCGCTTGGCCGATACGTATCGTTGCTTTCGTACTTCAGCTCGCGCTCAAGATAGTCGTGGATCGCCGCGATGAATGCGCCACTGATGCCGGTGTCCGACGCATCGTAGCTCGGATTCTCGCCAGCCGCATCGATGTCTTCGCCCTCAAAGCGCATATCGTAACGGCCCAGCGTCTTGCGATCGCCGCGCATTACTTCTTTGCGGAACCGTGTCGGCGATACACGCAGATTCGCTTCCTTGATGTAGTCCACGCTCAGCCCTGTGAGCCGGCTCATCTCCTTTGCTACTGAGTCCAGCTTCTCAGCCGAGAGATTGTGCCCCGCAAACAGCGCCTCCGCATACGGCCCTGCTGCAAATTCCCGCGCCTGCTGCACCCACGTGGCTACATCCGGCGGCTTGTTCTGCACCTTGTTGAAGTACCACGCCGCCGCCGCATAGCTCGGCAGATTCGAAACATAGACAGTGTCATACCCAGGCGAACGAATCGCATAATTCAAAATCGACGAGATCAGCACAATGCCGTTGAGCTGAATTCCATCGCTCCCCAGCAAATCCGACAGCCCTGCCGACCGCGTCGTTCCATACGATTCGCCAATCAAAAACTTCGGCGAGTTCCAACGCTGATTCACTGAAATGTAGCGCGCAATGAAGCGATCGAATGCCTTCAGGTCCTGGTCCACGCCCGTGAAGTCCTTCGGTTGCGCCTTGCCCACTGCGCGCGAATATCCCGTCAACGGAGCATCGATGAACACAAGGTCCGTCTTGTCCAGCAAGGAATACTGGTTCGGCACCAGCTTGAATGGCGGTCCCGCCGTGGCCTTGGGGCTGTCCGTCTCAATCCGCACCGGCGAAAACGATCCCATATGCAACCAGAGGGTTGCCGATCCCGGGCCGCCGTTATACAGAAAGCTCACCGGACGTGATGTCGGCTCCGCTCCATCCAAGGTATAAGCGACATAGAAGATGCTGCCATACGGCTTGTCATCTTCATCGCGAATCAGCAGCGTGCCTGCCGTCGCCGTATACTTCAGCGACCTGCCGTTCAGTGCCAGTTCATGATGCGTCACTGAGTTCTTCTCCGGCGGAATCGGCGTTTCCTTCGTAGCATCCTTCTGCTCTTCTCCGCCGGCATGCTGCGCCGGTTGCTGAGACTGCTGCTGAGCTGCAGAACGCTCCTGCGCCAGCGCTAAGGATTGCAACGAAGGAAGACACAACAGACAGAACGAGGCTGCCGCGGCAACCTCGCTGAGACCAAATCGACGCACAGCGATCATGAGCGGAAAGTCCTCCAGAACAAGAATTGAACAGCCCGCAGCCGCCGGGGAATGGAGCGCGGCTTTGATACGTGGATTCTAATGCGACGTTCAACCAAGCCATCAAGACGCAACCATCTCCGGCAACCCGGTCTGGTCGCTCAAGCTTTTTCCGAAGACTGACTGCCGGGCAAGCCGTGCCTTGACGTTCAGAAAAGCTCTAACCACCCGATGCAACCACCTCGGCGGTCCGGCGATTCTCAACCAGAGAGCCAGGTGCGAGCCGGTTCGCTTTGGCTCGTATGCAAGTGCCTTTACGATTCGACAGCTGCCCCACCGTAGATAACCGGGGAGAAAGTCTCCGAAAATATGCGCCATCATCATCGCCTCTATATAGATTCGGGCGCCCGATATGACATCCTCGTCGTCCTTTGCGCTCTGCTTCTCTTCGCACTTTCAGCGTGCGGCGGCAGTTCCAAGGTTGCCGGCATCACGAACCCGACACCACCACCCACGCCCCCGACGCCGCAAATGCCCACCAGCCACCACGTCGTCATGGTGATGGAAGAAAACCAGAGCTACTCATCGGTGGCCGGCAACGCCATGGTGTGGCCGCACCTCAATTCCCTCATGAAGCAAGGCGCCCAGCCCACGAATTACTACGCCGACGCGCACAATTCCATTCCGAATTACTTCATGCTCACCACCGGTCAGATCCTGACGCTGGATGACAGCTCAACGAAGATTTGGAACGTCGACAACATCGCACGCCGGATGCTGGCGACCAACGCCACTTTCAAGGTTTACGCCGAAGGAATCAAGCAAGGATATCTCGGCGGCGACACCGGCCTATACGTCATCCGCCACAACCCATTCGCCATGCTCTCCGATGTCGCCAACAACCCGCAGATCGCCAACCAGGTCATACAGCCGTTTTCCCAGTTCCTTACCGACGCCGCCAACAAGACGCTGCCTGACTTCTCGTTCATCGTTCCCGATATCGATGACGACGCTCACTCCGCCTCGCCGCAACAGGCCGACGCATGGCTGCAATCGAACGTGGTCGGCCCGCTCACGGCGAATCCGGCATTTCAAACCGGCGGCGACGGCCTGCTCATCGTCGACTTCGACGAATCCCTCACGACCGACATCGCCCATGGCGGGGGCCACGTTGCTCCCGCTCTTTGGGGACCAATCGTGAAAGCCGGTTATACGCAGGCTTCCACCACCGTCTACCAGCACGAGAGCATGTTGCGCACCGTCATGGAAGTCCTCAGCCTCACCAACCCGCCGGGAGCTGCTGCCGCGGCCCCCGATATGTCTGAATTCTTTGTCCTCAAATAGCGCAGATCACTTCATCCAATCCGGCTTGGGTGCGGCGACCGATTTGTCCGGCGTCAGCAACCCCTGCGCCCGCAGCCATGTCTCCAGCAGGGCCGGCCACTGGTCCAGAGACGCATCGCCTTTGCCCAGGCCTGATCCGTGCGAACCATGCGCGAAGATGTGGCCTTCCACCGGTACACCGGCCCTGATCAGCGCTTCGTAAAACCGCAGCCCCTGCTCCACCGGCACCGTCTGATCGTCCGAAGTGTGATACCAGAACGTCGGAGGTGTTTTGGCAGTGACAAAGAGGTCAGGAGAGTACGCCACCCGCAGCGCCTCGCACTTGTCCATCACGTTGAACAGCTTGCAGTAACTCAGGTGTGAAGTATCGCTCGAAATTGCCCCGATCCACGGATATCCCAGTACCAGAAAATCTGGCCGGCTCGACACCCGCTCAATTGGATCCACCGCTTCCGGCATACCCTCCACCGGTTGCGTCGCCGCCAGCGCGGCCAAGTGCCCGCCCGCCGAGAATCCGATCATCACAATACGATTCGGATCGATGAAGTAGTCCCGCGCCCGGGCTCTCACCATCTGCACCGCCCGGCGCGCGTCAAACAACGGCACTGGCAGAAGATACCCATTCGAACTGAGCCGATAGCTCAGCACAAACGCCCGGAATCCCCGTGCCGTAAACCAGTCGGCCACCTGCCGTCCTTCCAGATTTCCCGCCAGGCCCCCATAGCCTCCGCCCGGCAGAATCACAACCGCAGACCCATTGTCGTGCCCCGCCTGGGGTTCGAAGATGGTCAAAGTCGGCGTGTCTTCGCAGGCAGTCCCCTTGGCCTGCGGAGCCTCGCCCGGCCACAGTCGGACCGTCCTGATGGCAAGAAACGCGCTGTTTTCGCCCGGCATTGCGCACGGATCCTTCTGCGCCTGCGCTACACACACCATCCCGCACATGGCTGCTATCGCCAACAACCGCTTCATTGCCTGTCTCCGATCGATTCGGGGGAATTATACAAGTGGCTCAAGTTTCCGGTTGGTTGGACCCGGCGTGAGCCACACGCATGCCTTTAGGGCAGCATTACCGCAGCACCTTCGGCATGGCTCCCGGCCACCGGCCCTGGTGTCACACTCATGCCATGACTTCGTGCACTCAGTGCGACGGGCTCATGGAGAGTCTCAGCTTCGACAAGCCTCGCGAGTATCTAGAACTCGCCCGCCGCCTTCTCAACGCCGTAAATGATGGCAGACTGATCGTCACCGAGAGCACCTGTCCGCTGCGCGACCTCTTCAATCCCGAGTGGCCTGCCGAACTGGTTGAACACGACTTCCAGTGCACAGCTTGCGGTCGCTCCTTCCAGCTGTTTGCCGACACCCAGCTGGGCCACGCCGGCTGGGGCGTAACCGGCCCGCAGACAAAGGAACCAGCCCTGGCGCCGAGTGCGAGTTCGTAGTTCTAAGTTCACAGTTCAGAGTTTGTAGTTGGCAGTTCGCAATGCGGTGTCCTAATCTCTCGACTCGCAAGCCTCCAGCGAAGGCCGACAGGCACGGGCTTTTTATTCCCTACTCCCTATTCCCTGCTTTTTCCCTGTTCCTTGCTTCAAAGCCAAACCGCCTTATGCCCCGGACATGGATCTCCCGCCAGCGAAGTCAACTTCTCTGCCAGCTCGAATCCATAACGCGCAAAATAATAAGCCGCTCCATGCACTCGTTCCTGCAGCATGCCGCCCGGATTCAGTGCCCGCTCAACAGCCTCTGCATGGCGCCGCAGCGAACCTTCGCGCTGCATCTCGAAGTTTGCCGCCAGCCGCCGTAGCCGGTTCATCTGGTAGCGCATCTTGCTCGCCGCCGTCTCCGCTGACCGCCCCAGCCCCGCATCCATCGCCTTCATGTAAGCAAGCAACGGTTCCAGTTCCGCGTCAAGGGCCGTCCCTGCCGAAGATAGCTTGCGCTTTCCTTCTACAGGCATCGCCCGCGCCGCCAGCAATTGCGCCAGGGAATCCGCGGTCTCTTTGAAGACGCGCTCCAAGCCCAGCTCATGCTTCTCCATCAACTCGCCAATCGCCGGCTCGATCAGCGTGGCTGAAAGCCTCGGCTCCGCCGCCGTAACCCTTCCCAGGATGCGCTCGTACAGCACCGCCGACTGCGCAAAGTACGCCACCTCCGCAGGTCCGCCCACAATTAGCGACGTCCCCATCAGATAATCCTGAAACACCGGCCGCAGCAGCGCCGCCGGAGAGATGCGTTCCGGCTCCGCAGCCAGCACGCCCACAAGGTCCGCCGTGGTCAACTTTTCGCGACCTGCCTGCCACACCCCGTTCGGCTCCGCACCCGTCGGCGCCATGCGCTTCAGAGCCAGCCGCTCTCCCGTGCGCTCGTGAATCAAAAACAGCAGGCTGGACTGCGCCGCAACAGCAACCTGCGTGTGATATCCCGCGGCCTCCAGCGCCTTGTTCCGCTCCAGGAGCGCCGCATGTAGTTCATCGGCACGCTCAATGGCCGCAAGCAGAACCGGCGCACCTAGACGATGCACAGCGCTCCCGGCCGCATCCAGCACCAGTAGCCCCTGTGCGGCGAAAGCTTTTGAGTAGAACTCCGCAAACGCCTGCCCGAGGGTCCGTCCCGGCTTGTACGCGGCAACCAGCGCGTCCATCGCGTCCGACGAGCCCAGCAATTCCCACGCCTGCTCGATCAAGGGCCCGATGGTCTCGTCCACCACCACACCGCCCACCGGCACAGGGTGCGTGGGCGCTTTAGCGTACTCAAGCTTCCGCAGTTCTTTTCGAGAAGGGAATGTAACGTGATTAATCTCGGCGAAATCGTGGTCTTCCGTCGCCAGCCAGAAGATGGGGACATGAGGATGTCCCGCCGCCGTAGCCTGCCGCGCTCGCGCCACTGCCGTCGCAGCCTTGAAAGGAGTGAACAACGGCCCGCCCAGCAAGCCCACCTGCTGCCCGGTCAGCACCGTCCCTGCCCCCGCCCGTAAAGCCTCCAGACTCCCGGCCGCGGCAGCCGACGTATTCTGCTCGGCCAGCAACTCAACAACTTCGTGCCAATGGTCGGGGACCGGACATCGCTTCTGCCATCCCGTCTCCCGCGGCAAGGAGGAGTAGAAGGGCCGTACTGCGGGCTCTCCGGCGCAATAGTCCAGAAACAGCCGGCTCAAACCGGGAACCACGTCAATGGGATAACAGTCTGAACTCGGCAACGCGTACCTTCCGAAGGCTTTCCCTTGGCTGAACCCTGGCGGCTGAATCCCGGTTCGGGGGCTCGGGCTGAGGTTTGGCTGTGTTAAGGATGCCACGTCCCCCTCATTCGATGCACAACTACCGTGACGCGCAGGTTCAAGCTTCTCCAAGAACACACGGTCACCACGTCCAACCAGACAACGGTCATACTGAGAGACGCCTCAGACTAGACTTTGGCACCCCTTCCATGGTTCCGATGCTACTGGCGAATGTCTTTGCGCATGAAGACAGTCGCCTGCGGATTGTCGTTATAGCGATCGCACCGCGTATAGCCCCGCCTTTCATAAATGGCGATAGCGGTCTTCAAATCGTCGTAGGTATCGAGATAAATCCATGCGAGACCTTGTTTTCGCGCAAACTCCTCCTGCGCATCCAGCAACTTGTCGGCAATGCGCTTGCCCCGTGCCGAGGGCTTTACGTACATCCGCTTACATTCGCCGGCCTTCGAAAGCGACGCGAGTTTCCTCAGCACCACGCAGCCGACAACCTCTTCTCCAATGTACGCAAGCCACATCCCGGAGGCCGGTTCGTCGATGAGCCTCTGGATGCTCCCAGGCTTATCGCGCTGCACGACGTGCACCGCCTCGTAGTACTCCTGCAGGATTTGAACCGCATCATCGCAGGCCTTCGTCAGGCGAACGATCCTGACAACATCGTTTTTCCGAGCACTGAGAAGTTGGTGAGTCGTCGTCAGTGCCGTCACAAGCTCGGCGCGTTCGCCCTCTTGCAGGCTCGCAAGAATGTCCTGAATCTGCCGGTCGGAGAGATCATTCAGTCGCGCGACCGCCCGCTCTCCGGTCGCGCTCAAGGTCAGCAGTCTCTCCCGCCCATCGGCTTTGGAAGTCTCCTGCCGCACAAGCCTTCGCCTGGTCAGCATTCCAAGCAAACGGCTGATGTAGCCCGCATCCAATTCAAGCGCGGCACGCAGCAACGAAGCAGTAGTCTCCGGATTGGCGCCGATTTCGTAGAGGATACGAGCTTCGGTAAGCGAAAACTCCCCATCCAGGTGCCGCTTGCGCAAAAGCCCCAGCCGCGCCGTATAGAAGCGGTTGAACTCACGCACTGCGGAAACCTGCTTCCACACTCTATCCTGGTCAAATTCCGCCCTCGCCATGGACGCACAATAACGCAGATACTTGCTTTTGGCAACTATTAACATTAACCAAATTCCCCGATCGCCCGCAGGCACCCGACAGCCGGGAAAGTTCGCTGCATCAACTTCAAACTGAGAACTACGAACTTAGAACCGCACTGCAAACTCCCCCAACCCATATACTTCTCTTTACCGCATCAAGGAGATCCGCACGCGCATGCCAAAGAAGATCAAGCCGTCCAAGCCCGCCAAAGTCAAAACGGCAAAATCCGCCAAACCCAAGTCATCCAAGAAAACCAAATCCTCAAAAGCTGCTTCCGCCGAAGCTGAAGTTCTCATCAGTTCCGAGATTGTTTACCAGGGCCCGCTCTTCCGCGTCCTGCACGACAAGCTACTTGAACCCGGCGGCAAACCCTCCGAGCGTGATGTCATCCGCCACAATGGCAGCGTCGTCATCCTTGCCGTCGACAAATCGAAAAGCAAAAAAGATCCGTGGATCGTGATGGAGCATCAGTACCGGCACGCCGCGAAGCAGTATCTGTGGGAGCTCCCTGCGGGGAAGTTAGAGCCCGATGAAGACCCTCTTGCTGGAGCGCAGCGCGAACTCGAAGAAGAGACTGGCTACCACGCCAAAAAATGGAAGCCACTCGTCGAGTACTACGGCAGCCCCGGCTTTCTCGGCGAATCGATGAAAGTGTTTCTCGCCGAAGGCCTGATGGCCGGCGACGCGCACCCTGAAGATGATGAGGACATCGATTTCCGCCTGGTCAAGCTCTCCGAAATCGTCGAGATGATCGAAAAAGGGGCCATTAAAGACGGAAAGACACTTTGCAGCGTCCTGCTTTATGCGCGACGCGTCGCAAAAAAACGAAAGTAGTAAGGATTTTGTAAATACGTTCGTTCAACCGATTCAATATCTTCCACGCAGGCCGGTGCACATTTTGCCTCGGCCTGTCCCATCTTGTGGATCATCTCCGCCAAAATCAATAAACCTTTGTCGAACATTGAGCGTCATAGAGCATAAGGTGGGCGTTCCCCGATCCATTCGCCCATCAACCCCATCAAGTGGCAAGAAAGGCAAAACCCTGTGGCTCAGTTCAAAGGCAAGGTGAAGTGGTTTAATAACGCCAAGGGCTACGGATTCATCGGACGTGATGACGGGCCAGATGTTTTCGTTCACTACTCGGCAATCCAGTTGGATGGTTACAAAACTCTGAAAGAGGGCGATGACGTCGAGTTCGACATCGTCCAGGGGCAGAAAGGCCCACAAGCGGACGCAGTGATCCGGCAGAGAGATGCAGCCGCCCACAACGCGGCCTAGCCAACAGCGGGGCCTAGTAGGACGGAAAATCTGTAGCGTTCTCCCACCGTCTCGCGATGGTGTGGGAAAACATTGCTCCGAACCTGAATCCTGGTTTCAAACTTAGAACAGACTTAAACTGCGGCTTCCCTGTCAACGTATTCATCCCTTTTACATGGGGCCAATGACGTCTGGCCCCACATCCCTGCCTCTACAACCCCCTCGTCTTTTCCCGCGTCGATAGCTGATACTGTTCGCGGAGCAACCCATCCGATGGACAACGTCACGATGTCCCGCCTGTTCAACGAGACGGCCGATCTCATGGAAATCGATGGCGCTGACAGCTTTCGCGTCCGCAGCTACCGTCGCGCTGCAGAAGCCGTTGAACAGACAACGGTTGACCTGGTTGCAGCCTCTTCTGAAACCGCCCAACTCCTCGCCATTGCTGGCATCGGCAAAAGCATGGCCTCCAATATTCAGGCCATCGTCTCCTCTGGCTCCATGCTGGTGCGCGACGAACTTCTGGCCAAGTACGGTGTGGGACTACTCGAGTTACTCAAACTTCCCAGCATGGGCCCCAAGACCGTTGCCCTGCTTTGGGACGCCGCTCGCATCAGCAGCATCGATCAGCTCGCCGAGGCCATCGACGCCGGCCGCCTCAAGGGCCTGCCCCGCATGGGCGAGAAGCAAATTGAGAAGATCCGCAAAGGCATCGAAGACTACCGCCGCGCTGCGGGTCGCTTCCGCATTGACGAAGCTGAGGAAGCCGCCGAACGCCTCACCACTTACTTGCTCGCCTTCAACGGCATTGAGCGCGTCACGCCTGCCGGCTCGCTGCGCCGTGGCCGCGAAACCGCCGGCGATCTCGACCTGCTTGTCACCGGTCCCGCCTGCGCTCCCGAGCACACCGAAGCCGCGGTCGAGTACGTCGCCGCCTACCCCGGCATCCACGACATGATCGCGAAGGGCGAGAACAAAGTCAGCTTCCACCTCGCCACCGGCCTCCAGGTCGACGTTCGCCTGCTTCCCTCTGCGTCCTACGGCGCGGCGCTGCAATACTTCACCGGCTCCAAGGCCCACAACGTCTCACTTCGCCAGCGCGCCCTCAAAATGGGTTACACCTTGAGCGAGTGGGCGCTGGCCCGTCTCGACGACGAATCCATCGTCGCCGCCGCCACCGAGGAGGAAATCTACTCCGCCCTCCAGATGGACTGGATGCCGCCGGAGATGCGCGAAAACCTTGGGGAAATTGAAGCCGCGGCAAAACACGCTCTTCCGCGCCTCATTGAGGCCTCCGACATCAAGGGCGACCTCCACATGCACACCACCGCCTCCGACGGCCGCAACTCCATCGCCGAGATGGCCGAAGCCGCCATCGCCCGCGGCCTCAAGTACATCGCTATTACCGACCACTCCAAGAACCTGGCCATGATCAACGGCCTCGACGAAAAGCGCGCTCTCGAACACATCGCCCGCATCCGGGAAGTCGATAAGCAGATTGAAGGCCGGATCCGCGTCTTCACCGGCATCGAGGTCGATATCCTCGCCGACGGCGCCCTCGACCTCGACGATGGGGTTCTCGCCCAGATGGACGTCGTAATCGCCAGCGTTCACACGCGCCTCGAGCAGTCACGCGACGAAATGACCGCACGTCTCCTGCGTGCTGTCGAGAATCCCAACACGCACATTCTCGGCCATCCCACCGGCCGTCAACTTCTGCGCCGCGAGCCCTACCAGCTTGATACGGGCGCCGTCCTGCGCCGCTGCGCCGAACTCGGCGTCGCTGTCGAACACAACGCCGCCCCTGAACGCCTAGACCTCAGCGACCGCGACCTCCGCCATGCCAGGGAATGCGGCTGCAAAATCGTCATCAACACCGATTCGCACCACACCAGCCACCTCGACAAAATGCGCTACGGGGTCCGCCAGCTCCGCCGCGCCTGGCTTCGCAAAGAAGACGTCCTCAACACGCTGCCGGCGCGCGAATTTCTCGCCGCGCTGCGCCCGCGTCCGAACTGACAACCCAACTTCGGAGAAAATGTCTTAGAATTCCACCACGAGACTATGAGCGAAGAAACCCGATCCTACTATCCTTGGAAGCCCATCGTCCTGGCCGTCATCGTCGTCTCAGCCGCAATTGCCGCTTACGTTTATTTCGCTCGAGTTCCCGACCCCTACTCCGCGAAACTCGTCAGCGTGAACGTCTACCCCATCCATCGCAATCTCACCTCGCCCACTACCGTCGAAGGCGTCGGTGGCGAAAATGAAACCTACGACCAGGTCATCGTCCTCGCCGACGTTCGCATCACCAATGTTTCGAATAAAGTTCCGCTTTACCTGAGCGACATGTCGGCAAACGTCGACCTTCCCGATGAAACCCAGCGGTCCTCCGCCGTCTCGGCGTCAGACTTCGACAAGCTCTTCATCGTCTACCCGGACCTGAAGCAGTATCAGAAACCGATGTTGCAGCGCGATCTCACCGTCCAGCCCGGCCAGAGCGTCGAAGGCTTGATGATCTTCAGTTATCAGATGAGCCAGCAGCAATGGCAGTCAGCAACGGCGATGAACATCAACGTCGACTTCATCCATCAGAAGCCGCTGGTAATTCCGGTGCCGAAAAGCAAGTGAGGCGGCAGCAACTCGAAGACTACGAATGTGGATGGCTGTTCGTCGCTGTTGAACAAGAAAGTGCTGAGATGTGGCTGCCATCGACGACCCTGATGGATAGGAGCTAACAAGCTGACAGCTGCCTCACCATAAATTCCAGAAGCAATTACGATCAATGCCTTACAAAGCGGTACTCGCTGACAAGCAGCAGGC
>Ga0209004_1000081_pt1 | contig 26434 bp, 26 predicted proteins | sample TexAe_RefH0_M1_FD_187948 | JGI IMG/M metagenome (GOLD analysis project Ga0209004, IMG submission 187948) | Forest soil microbial communities from Davy Crockett National Forest, Groveton, Texas, USA - Texas A ecozone_RefH0_M1 (SPAdes) (version 2) | ecosystem: Environmental > Terrestrial > Soil >... | reverse complement strand
CGACGATGACGCCGACGGCGGCAATGTCGCCGGCCTTGAATTTCTTTACGGATTTGCCGGCGGCGACGACGCGGCCGACGATTTCGTGGCCGGGAACCAGCGGATAGATGGATTGTCCCCACTCGTTGCGGGCCATGTGCAGGTCGGAGTGGCAGACTCCGCAGTAAAGAATTTCAATTGCGATCTCAGTAGCACCGGGCTCGCGGCGAGTGAAATTGTGGGGAGCCAGCGGCGATTGAGCGTCTTTCGCGGCAAAGCCTTTGGATTGCGGCATTAAAGTAATTCCTTTCCGGAGAGAAGTTTAAATTAAGAGTGCGCAGCGACTCGCTGTTAAAGCGAAGTCGAAATGCTGCATTTATGCTTTCTTAATTTCGATTCAGCGACAGCGGCCAGGGATTCACGGGCGGCGTGCGATGGCGACGCGGGGGATGCCTTGGAGATCGGGCGTGAATTGGATATCGGTGAATCCGGCGTTTTCGAGGAGAGTATGGATCGCCGGCTGCTGGCCGTAGCCGATTTCGAGCGCGATGAAACCGCCGGGGACGAGAGCGGCGAAGGCCTGCGGGATGAGGCGACGATAGATGCTGAGCCCGTCGTCGGCGAAGAGGGCGAGTGCGGGCTCGTGATCGCGAACTTCGACGGAGAGGGAATCGCGATCGGTGGCGGGGACGTATGGCGGGTTGGAGACGATAATGTCGAAGGTCTCGCCGTCGACTGGGGCGAGGAGATCGCCTTGGAGGAAGCGAATGACAACTCGGTTGCGACTCGCGTTTTGCTCGGCGAGTGAAAGCGCGGATGCGGAGATCTCGGAGGCGGTGACTTGCGCTTGGGGCAGGTTGTACGCGAGGGCGGTCGGGATGGCGCCGGAGCCGGTACCGATGTCTAGGATTCGGGGACGTTCAAAAGCGGTCGCGATTTTGAGGACTTTTTCGACCAGGTGCTCAGTTTCGGGGCGGGGGATCAGCACATCGGGCGTGACGCGAAACGGAAGGCCGTAAAACTCCGTTTCGCCAGTGATGTACTGGATGGGCTCGCCTTTGCGGCGGCGTTCAAGCAGGCCTGCGTAGCGGATCAAAGTGCATCCGGCGAACTCATCTTCAGCATGGGCCATCAGCCAGGCTTTGTTCTTGCCGATCAAATGCAGCAACAATGCTTCCGCATCGCGCTTCGCACGGTCCGGATGCGGGCCTGCGTTGAGCTGCGCCTCTGCATGACCTAGCCATTCACGCAGCTTCATCAAGCGGCCTGGTCGTTGTCGGCTTTCAACTGTTCCGCCTGGAAGTGGGCAACGAGTGCATCGACGACTGACTGCAAGCGGCCCTCGATAATGAGGTCGAGCTGATGCAGGGTGAGGCCGATGCGGTGGTCTGTGAGGCGGTTCTGCGGGAAGTTGTAGGTGCGAATCTTCTCGCTGCGGTCGCCCGATCCAACCTGCGATTTGCGCGCCGCGGCCAGCTCTGCATTCTGCTTCTCCATCTCCATCTCATAGAGGCGGGAACGCAGCACGCGCATGCCTTTTTCGCGATTCTTGATCTGCGACTTTTCGTCCTGGCAACTCACCACGGTGTTGGTGGGAATGTGCGTGATGCGAACGGCGGAGTAGGTGGTGTTGACCGACTGCCCGCCCGGACCTGAGGAGCAAAATGTGTCGATGCGAATGTCCTTGGCCTCGATCTTGATGTCTACATCTTCGGCTTCGGGCAGGACAGCGACGGTAACGGCAGAGGTGTGGACGCGGCCCTGCGTCTCGGTTGCGGGAACGCGCTGTACGCGGTGCACGCCGCTTTCCCATTTCAGCTGCGAGTAGACGCGCTTGCCTTCGATGATGGCGATGATTTCCTTGAAGCCGCCTACGCCGGATTCCGACATCGACATGACTTCGACCTTCCACCGATGCTGCTCGGCGAAGCGCGTGTACATGCGGAAGATTTCGGCGGCGAAGAGAGAGGCCTCGTCACCCCCGGTGCCGGCGCGGATTTCGAGGATCACGTTCTTCTCGTCGTTGGGATCCTTGGGAATCAGGAGGATCTTGATTTCTTCTTCGATGGCGGCGGCGCGCGGCTCGAGCGCAGCAATTTCTTCCGTGGCCATGGCGCGCATATCGGCATCGGTTTCCGCCAGCATGGCGCGGGCATCCGCCAGGCCCTGCTGCACCTGCTTCAGTTCGCGATACTTTTCGACGGGCTCTTCGATTTCGCGCAACGACTTGGCGGTCTTCTGATATTTTTCGTGGTCATTCAACACTTCGGGCAGCGCGAACTGCGCCTGCAGGTCGTTGTAGCGTTGCTCCATTTGTTCCAGGCGATCTAACATTTGCTCTCCGGGGCGCGCCGATGGGACGCGCAACTGCTGCTGGCTATCTGTTTGAGGATGGTGTCAGAAAAAGGGCGCAGAACTGTGTCGGCGGCGGGCGCCGCTAGAGGAGGGCCGGGATGGGCTGGTGGAGCATCATCGCGCTGCTTCTATTCTATCCCGAAATGTCAATTGCCTGGATCCCTTCGAACCCAGGTCCCCAAAGCGAGCCCCGGGGCGTCCAAATCCAACCGGGGATTGTTTGTCCCGCTACAAAAGTAGATTCAGAAGCACTCGATGTGGTCGCAGGCGTTCATCAGGGGCATCTGCAGATTTGAATCGTGCTCCGGATCTGCGTAGATGGTGATGGTCGCGGGCTTGTAGTCCTCCGGCTTGGCGGTCATGATATTGGGCACGAAGGTCTGCGGATTGCGGTCGTAAAGCGGGAACCAGGTGCTCTGGATCTCGACCATCAAGGTGTGTCCTGCTTTGAAGACATGATCGACGTCGTGAAGGCTGTAGCGGTACTCACGGATAGAGCCGGCCCGCATGGGCTCGGGCTTTTCAAAGCTATTGAGATAGCGGCCGCGGAAGATCTCCTCGTTGGTCATCAACTGGTAGCCACGCATCTTGGGGTCAGGATCGTTGTCGGGGTATTGGTCGATCAGCTTGACCACCATGTCGTTGTCGGTTCCGGTAGTTGAGGCGAAGATGTCGGCCGTCACTTCGCCGGTGACGACGAGGTCCTTCTTCAGCATGGGCAGTCTCCACACGGCTACATCTTTGCGATCGGTGACGAAGCGCTGGTCTTCTGTGAGCCAGTTGAACCATTGCGAGCCTTGGCTGTAGGTGACCTGAATGGGGCGGTGGCGGTACGGAACCGGGTTTGCGGGATCGCTCACATAGCTGGCCTTGGCCGGCTCCTTGGCGTCGGTCCAACTGAGCAGGCCGTCGCCCACAAGATGCAGGCTGGTCGGCTGCGCTTCCTTGGGCGGGAAGTGGGAGTAGCGCTTCCAGGTATTCGAGCCGGTTTGGAAGCTGGCAGTATCTTCCACGTCGAAGCCGGACTCATCCTTCAGATAATGGCCGAAGAATTTTGCCTCGATCTGGGAACGAAATTCCTTGCCGATGGATTCGCCGTAGTTCAAATTGCCGAGGTGCCGCGAGGACGAACTCCATGAACCGTGCCGCCAGGGGCCGAGCACCAGGAAGTTTTCCTGCTTGCTGTCGTGAGGCTCGAGCATTTTGTACTCCTCCTGCGGCCCCCACATATCTTCCTGGTCGTAGTAGCCGCCTACACTCAGCGTTGGGACCGCAACCGTGTCGAGGTGTCGCTCGACGGCGCGCGACGACCACACCGTGTCGTAGCTGGGATGATCGAGAAAGAGCTTCCAGGTGGGGAAAGGCTGCTTGACCCCCGACTTTTTCACATCTTCGGCGAAGGATCCGCGCTCGAGGAAGTAGTTGAATCCGTCCACGGGCTTTCCGTCTTTGTCTTTGCCGTAGCTGACATCAGCATTTTCCTTGTTGGACTCCATGCCGTAGACGTAGTCGTAGCCGTAGCTCTGGCGGAACGCGCCGTTGTGGAAGAAGTCGTCGCCCATCCACACGTCGATCATGGGTGCCTGCGGCGAAATGGCTTTCACGGCTGGATGCGGATCGATGCCGGCTTCTGTTGCCAGAAAGCCTGGATAGCTGGTGCCTACGAAGCCGGCGCGGCCGTTATTTCCCTGGACATTCTTGAGGAGCCAGTCAACGGTGTCGTAGGCGTCGGTGCTTTCATCCACTGCCTTTGGATCGTGGTGATCGACCTGGGGGCGGCTCATGACGAATTGGCCTTCGCTTTTATAGCGGCCGCGAATGTCGCCGCAGACGTAGATGTAGCCGTCGCGCGCAAGTTCGGGACGCCCGCCGGAGAAAGACGCGCGGTTGGTTCCGTCGCAGCCGTAGGGCGTGCGCTGGATGAGGAATGGGAGCGAGGTGGGGATGTCGGCGGGCTTCAGAATAACGGTGTGCAGCTTGATGCCGTCGCGCATGGGGATCATGAATTCAGTGCGCTGGTAATCGTGAAAGACGTGGTGAACGGCGTCGCCGGTGCGCTTGAATACCGCCTCGGGTTCGGTGGATGCGACCACGGTTGCGCCGTGTCCGGCGGCATCCAGGGTGAACTTGAGCGTGATCTTCGTCTCGGGAATGCCGAATTCCGTGGGCGAGCTTTCATTGAGCGTCGTCGGCACCTCCCGCTCGGATTCCACCACCAGCTTGCCCTCCTGCACGTAGAAGCTGACGGGCGTGTCGGGTTCATGGGGGTCGGTGTATTCGCCGGAGAGTGCATCGAGTTGGGCGGAGGAAGGAGTTGCGGCCTGACCGAGCGCTGCAGCTCGCACAAGAGGTGCGAACTGCAGGCCATTGCTCGTTGAGAAATACAGTACAAAGCACAGGGCAACAACAGCAACTCGACGTCGAGTCAAGGCAGAGACCTCCTGGAGATGGCCTTAGTGCGCGTGGCCGTGGTGGCTATGAGCTGCGGGGCCGGACATCTCTTCAATCGGCACGACGCAGCCCTCGAGCTCTTCGCATCCCTCGTGTTCAAACTGAATTGTAGAGTGCTGAATAGAGAAATGGTCGCGTAGAACGTGATGAAGCTTCGTCAAGATACAGGCGCTTTCCGAGGGAGGAATGTCGGCGATGCAGACATGGCAGGCGAGCGCGTGGCTGTTCGACCCGAGGCTCCATACGTGCAGATCGTGCACGTTGTGGACGCCCTCGACGTCTTCCATGCCGGCACGGATTTCGTTGAGCGTAACGCCGCGCGGCGTGCCTTCGAGCAGGATGTTCAGCGTCTCGCGCACGATGTCAAAGCTGGTCCACAGGATCAAAGCGGCAATCAGCAGGGACAGGACGGGATCGATCCAGTTGCGCCCGGTGTACAGGATTCCGGCGCCTCCGGCGATCACCGCGGCTGTCGAAAGCGTGTCACCGGCCATGTGGAGGAAGGCGCTGCGCATGTTGACGTCGCGCGCCACTCCCCACAGCAGAGCAGCGATCACGCCGTTCATCAGCACGCCCGCAGCGGCTACCACCATCATGAGTTTGGGCTGGACCGCGACCGGCGCACTGAGGCGATGGATGGCTTCGATGGCGATCCAGATGGAGATGACGATGAGGGTGGCTGCATTGACGAATGCGGCGAGCACGCCCGCGCGCTGATAGCCGAATGTCTTGGAGTGGGTAGCCGGGCGGGTCTGGAAATAGACCGCTACAAAGCTGAGCAGGAGCGCCAGAAAATCGGAGACGTTGTGCCCGGATTCCGAGAGCAGGGCAAGGGAGTGGGCGCGCAGTCCGGCCACGAAGGTAATGACCACATAGGCGAGCGTGGCGACGAGCGAGAAGCGCAGTACGGATTGTGTCCTGGATGCGCCGGGGGATGCGGGCGCCACGTGGACATGCATAGACCTAGTCTAACCGGGGCTGGGTATCCGGCGCGAACGGAAAATCGGGCTCCGGGCTGCGGCTCTTAGCTTCTATCGGGGTGTAACTGCCCTAAATCTTTGTGCTTGGGTGGATCCAACGGCGGATACACGGGGAGGCTCGACCGCAATCCGGACCACGTTTCCGCGATCACGATGCTGTTCTGCGGGTTTCCGGGCTGGTAGCGGACCGTGCAGGGAAATCCAGCACGCATCTTGGTCGTATCGACCTCGTTGAGCAGGGTTGTAATGTCCTGCGAGCACTCGTAGTCCACTCCGGCGCTGCGATAGCTGTACTCCAGCATGGTCAGCGATCGGCCGTCTTCCAGGGTCATCTCACGCACATCGAGCAACATGCCATCGATGAGGCGGCCGGAAAGGGAAAGCATTTTGCGGCGTGCTCGCTCCAACTCCTCTTCTGTCGGGCGTTTGCGCCGCATATAAAGAACCGCGCCCACGGTCAAACCGGCCATAAGGGTGATTCCGGCTGCCGCTTCCCATGCATTTCGGCTGTCAAGGGTCATCGCGAAGGGAGATCGAGCGTGCTCCCAGTTCGAGGATACCGCAGAGTGAGTTTCTCCGTGTCACAGGTAGAGAGATCTTCACAGTCCGAAGGTACCGGATGCCGCGTTCTTGATCCGTTCAACTTCTGCATCTAAACTCGCGTTGAATGGAGGCATCGATGAAGGTTGGAGTGCTTGGATCGGGCGATGTAGCAAAAACACTGGCCGGCGGATTGCTGAAACACGGCCACGCAGTAAAGGTGGGAAGCCGGAGCCCCGCCAAGCTGGCAGACTGGTCTGCGCAGAATCCCGGCAGTTCAGTCGGCACATTCGCCGAGGCGGCCGGATTTGGCGAGTTGGTTGTGATCGCCGTGAAAGGCGCCGCCGCCGCCGAAGCGCTTTCGCTGGCCGGAGCGAAAAATCTGGCCGGAAAAACAGTGATCGACGCATGCAACCCGATCGAGGATGCTCCGCCGGATAAGGGCGTGCTCCGGTTCTTTACCGACATTAACGAGTCGCTGATGGAGACACTGCAGCGCCAGTTCAGCGAGGCGCATTTTGTGAAGGCGTTCAACTCTGTAGGCGCACCCTGTATGGTCAACCCGCAGTTTGCGGGGGGCAAGCCAACGATGTTTATCTGCGGCAACGATGAGGGTGCGAAGAAGCAGGTAGCAAAGATTAACGAACAGTTTGGCTGGGAGACGGCGGATATGGGCGCGGCAGAGGCTGCGCGCGCTATCGAGCCCCTTTGCATGCTCTGGTGCATTCCCGGCTTTACGCGCAATGACTGGATGCATGCGTTCAAGCTGCTGACAAAATGACGGCTGCTCCGAATCTCAGGACGGAGCGGCTGATTCTGCGCGGATGGCGCGATGTCGACCGCGAGCCGTTCGCACGGATGAATTGCGATCCGGCGGTGATGGAGCACTTTCCGGCATTGCTCTCCCGCGAAGAGAGCGATGCGATGGTTGATCGAGCCGAGGCTCATCTCGAGCAGCACGGATTCGGGCCCTGGGCTGCGGAACTACGCGAAACGCAGGAGTTCATCGGATTCGTCAGCCTCTTCATTCCCCAATTCGAAGCCGATTTCACGCCATGCGTGGAGATTGGCTGGCGTCTGGCGCGAGAGCATTGGGGCAAAGGCCTCGCAACGGAGGGCGCTCGGTCGCTGGTCCGTCACGCATTTGACGTTGTGTCATTGGCCGAACTGGTCTCCTTTACCGTGCCGGCGAATGTGCGGTCAGTGCGGGTGATGAAGAAGCTCGGCATGACCAGGGATCCGCGCGACGATTTCGATCATCCATCACTTCCTGACGGGCATCCGCTGCAGCGGCATGTGCTGTATCGGCTCAGACGCGAAGATTGGAAGGGTGTGAAATGGCGTTGAAAGCACAGCCGATTCAGCGCCCTCGCCTTGACCCAGCGAAGCGCCCGCCCGTATGCTCGGGAACGATCACGCGCTTTGGCTGCATCAACTTGCGCCGGCGCGGGGAGAGTCCACCATGAGTTCGATCGCACCGGCTACCGCTCCTGTCCATCGTTTCGCCGCTCAACCTTTGCTGGTGCGCCGCGCTGCGGTTCTGGGTGCGGGAACCATGGGCTCTCGTATCGCCGCGCACCTGGCCAACGCGGGCATCCCTTCGCTGCTCCTCGACATGGTTCCGGCCGGTGAGGGCGCTCGCAGTAGGCTTGCGGAGGGGGCGCTGGCTGCCCTGGGCAAGGCGAAGCCGGCGGCGTTTTTCGATCCGGCTCTGGCGTCGATGGTCACTCCCGGCAACTTTGACGACGACCTGGCGAAGCTCAAGCAGTGCGACTGGGTTATTGAAGCCGTCGCCGAGAATCTGGAAATCAAGCGGTCGCTGCTGGATCGCGTTGTGCCGCATCTCGCGCCCCAGGCCGTGCTTTCGACCAATACTTCGGGACTGCCGATTGCGAAGATCGCTGCGGGGCTCAAATCGCACCGCGACCGTTTTTTCGGGACTCATTTTTTCAATCCGCCGCGCTACATGCAGTTGCTGGAGATCATCCCCACTGCGGAAAGCGATTCAGCGCTGATTGCGAGCTTCGCGACATTTGCCGATCGAGTGCTGGGCAAGCAGGTGGTCTTCGCCAACGACACGCCCAACTTCATCGGCAACCGCATTGGCGTGTTCGTGATGTTTTTGGCGTCAACGCTGATGCTGGAACAAGGGCTCAGCATTGAAGAAGTTGATGCGCTGACCGGTCCGGCGCTGGGATTTCCGCGTACCGGAACATTCCGCCTTGCCGATATGGTGGGTATCGACATCCTCGCCCATGTTGCCGCCAATTTTCCGCAGGGAGTCACGCCGGGGGGATTCTCGGAGAAATTGCAGGAGATTGTGAAGCGCGGCTGGCTGGGCGACAAATCGGGCCAGGGGTTCTACAAAAAGTCGCGCGGTGCAGATGGGAAAGACCAGCGCCTTGTGCTCGATCTCAACAGCTTTGAGTACCGCCCTGCGACCAAGGCAGCGTTACCGTCGCTGGAGATGGCAAAGAACGCCGCCACCGTTCACGAACGCGTGAAGTTGCTGCTGGCTAACGATCCCAGGAAGGACAAGGCGGCACGGTTTCTATGGCCGTTTCTGTCGTCGCTGTGGAATTTCGCGGCGGAGCGCATTGGCGAAGCCGCCAACGACGCGCCTTCGATTGATCAGGCTATGCGTGCCGGCTTTAACTGGGAGCTTGGACCGTTTGAACTTTGGGATGCGGCTGGGGTGCGCGAGTCGGTAACCCGTATGCACGCGCTTGGAATTCCAGTAGGCCGCGGCGTCCAGGGCCTGCTTGATTCGGCCCCCGAATCTTCGCCTGTTTCCTGGTATTCGCCGGATGGTCCGCAGTGTTTCAACCCCACCACCGGTGCCTGGGAGCCGATTCCGCAACAGCCTGGTCATGGCCGCGTTGCAGATTACCGTCGGACCAATGGAGTGATTCGCAGCAACCCCGGCGCATCGCTGGTCGACATTGGGGACGGCATCGGTTGCATCGAATTGCATTCGCTGAAGAACGCCATCGGCGGCGACGTGGTGGCGATGATTTCGTCGGTACTGAATCCAACGTCGGAGGCGGTCAAGAACTTCCGCGGCTTTGTGATCAGCGGCGATCGCGACCGGTTCAGCGTGGGCGCCAACCTGATGCAGCTTCTGCTCGGTGCGCAGGAAGGCGACTGGGAAGAAGTGGAAGGAGCGATTCGCGCCTTCCAGCAGATGTCGATGTCCATCAAATTCTGCCCGCGGCCAGTGGTTGTGGCGCCCTTCAATCTCACCCTTGGCGGAGGTGCGGAGATCTCGCTGCATGCTGCACGGCGCCAACCCCACGCCGAGACCTACATCGGCCTTGTGGAGACCGGCATCGGTTTGATTCCCGGCGGCGGCGGCACCAAGGAAATGCTGTTGCGTGCCGTGGACTCAGCGGCCGCGCTTGCGCCGCCTGATCCGAAAGATCCGCTTTCGCGATTCGCGCAATCCGCCGAAATGAACTCGGCTCTGAAGCGCACGCTCGAAACCATTGCCATGGCGAAGGTGTCCACGTCAGCCGCTGAGGCGCGTGCTCTCGGCCTGTTGCTGCCCGCCGATGGCATCACGCTCAATCGCGAGCGTTTGCTGCTCGACGCCAAGGAACTGGCCATCGCGCTGGCCGAAGGCGGTTACACCGCGCCGCAGCCACGCACCATTCCCGCACCCGGTACGGCTTCGCTTGCGGCCCTCAATACCGGCGTCTTTCTAATGGGCGAGGCGGGCTTCGCTTCTGAACACGACATGAAAGTGGCGCGCTGGGTGGCATACATCCTGTGCGGCGGCAAGGTCACAGCCGGGTCGCTGGTCGGCGAGCAGTACCTGCTTGATCTGGAACGCGAGGCGTTTCTTTCCCTGTGCGGGGAACGCAAGACGCAGGAGCGGATCGCGTATACACTTAAGACCGGCAAGCCACTGCGCAATTGAAATGAAGTTCGCAGCACTCATTCTGTTTTCGGCAGCATCGTTCGCGTTCGCGCATGGAGGCGCATCCGCACAGGATCCCGCTGCCGGCTCCGACCGTCGAGCGCAGCAGTTCAACGAGTCCGGCAAGACAAGCGTCGATGGCAAGACTGCTTCTTATCTCATCCGTCGCCTGCCTGCGAGTTCGTTTCCCGACCTGCCCGACGCGATTGCTGAAGTCCTCGATCAGCGCGGCTGCATGATTCCGCAGACCTACCAGGCGCATCGGCCCGAAAATGTGATCAACGCCAGCTTTGAGCGCCCCGGCTCTTCCGACTGGGCCGTGCTCTGTTCCGCCAATGGCAATGTGGAATTGCTCGTTTTCTTTGCCCGAATGCCGGGCAAGCCAATGATGCTGGCTTCGGTGCCGGAATTGCAGCGTCTGCAGCGGCATGATTCCTCAGGAGTTCTGGGGTTCGATTGGGGCATCGATCCGGCTTCACCGCAGCGGATCCGCGAAGCGCAGGCCAGTTTTGCGCACCATCCTCCGTCGCTCGACCACGACGCACTGGCGGATTCTGTTCTTAACCAGAAGACTGTGTATCACTTCTTCACGCACAGCGCGTGGACTGTGGTCGATACGGCGGAGTAATTGCCTCATATTTGACCGCCGAAGGTCTCCCGTTCTAACAATGAGCCAGCGGGGATCGCTTCTGTCCACTGTCCACTGTCCACCGTCCACTGTTCACTGTCCCTGTCCACTGGAGTTTCGCCATGCCCGAAGCCGTACTTGTCAGCGCCGTCCGTACGCCGGTTGGCCGCGCACCCAAAGGCGCCCTTTCCACCACTCGCCCCGACGATCTTGCCGCGGCGGCGTTGACGAATGCATTGGAGCGGATTCCCGGCCTGGATAGAGCTGAGATCGAGGACGTAATCCTCGGCTGCGCGCAGCCGGAGGGGGAGTCGGGCTGGAACATAGCGCGCATGACGGCGCTGCGAGCTCAGCTTCCCGTTGAAGTGCCTGGGATGACCGTGAACCGCCTCTGTGCCTCCGGTCTTGAGGCCATCGCACAGGCCGACATGCGCATTCGCAGCGGTGTACAGCGGGTGGTGATCGCCGGCGGCGCCGAGACCATGAGCATGCTGCCGATGGGCGGCATCAAACCGCGGCCCAATCCCTGGCTCGCCGAAAATTATCCGGCGGCGCTTCTGACGATGGGACTGACCGCCGAGCGCGTGGCGAAGCATTACAACATTTCGCGCGAAGATGCGGATGCCTTCTCCCTCGCCAGCCACCAGAAAGCGGTAGCCGCGCAGACGGCTGGCCGATTCAAAGAGGAACTCGTGCCTGTCAACGTCGCGAATACGACACCCGGCGCCAAGGCAGGCAAGCCCGTTTCGTCCGATTCCGTCTTCTCCGCGGACGAGGGACCGCGCGCGGACACCACGGCCAAGGCTCTCGCCGCACTCAAGCCGGCCTTTCACGCGCAGGGAACTGTAACTGCTGGCAACTCCTCGCAGACCTCGGATGGGGCAGCGGCGGCTGTTCTGATGGACGCGGTACGCGCGAAAGAACTCGGCATCCAGCCCTTGGCCAGATTGGTCGCATATGCGGTTGCCGGCTGCCTGCCCGAAGAGATGGGGATGGGGCCGCTGTACGCCGTTCCCAAAGCGTTGAAGAAGGCCGGCCTTAAACTGGATGACATCGGGCTGATCGAGTTCAACGAAGCATTCGCGGCGCAGGCGCTGGCCGTAATGCGCGAACTTGGATTCGATCCTGAGAAGGTCAACGTGAACGGCGGAGCCATCGCGCTGGGACATCCGCTCGGCTGTACGGGGGCCAAACTGACCGCGGCACTCCTCCAGGAGATGAAACGCCGCAAGGTGCGTTACGGCATGGTGACGATGTGCGTTGGCGGCGGACAGGGAGCGGCGGGAATCTACGAATTACTGAGTTGAGATGGTTGGATAACCGACGCCGTCGCGCATTGACCTGCCAGACCCTCGCTGCTATTGTTCTCTAAACTTTACTTCCCCATGAAGGATGTTGAGAGAGAGGTAGCGCGGTGGCAGCACAGTGTCCTTTTTGCGGGTCTGATAGTCCTCCCTACATGGTGAAAAAGAAGCTTTCGACCGGCGGCTGGATTCTTTTTGCCGCATTGCTCCTGGTCTGCTTTCCGCTTTGCTGGCTCCCATTCGTGATTGACGGATGCAAGGAAGAGGAGTGGAAGTGTCCCCAATGCCAGGTCAGGCGCGCCTGAGCGAGCGCCTTGTTCGCGCGGCCGCTCTCGGCGCCTTCGGCTTTTATGCCTGCTGGAATGTTGCGTGGATTGCGTCGGGAAGGGTGCCGCAATCCATCTTGCAGGCGTTCACAGGGATTCCATGCCCGACAACCGGAGGAACCAGAAGCCTGCTGGCCATGGTGCATGGACATTGGCTGCAGGCGCTGCTATGGAATCCGTTCACGGTCGTGTATATGGTCCTGCTGGCATACTCCTGCGCGGTTCTTTTGCGTCAGTTCATCCGTCGCGAACGCCTTGTACTCATGCCATTCATGGCGCACGCATGGATTGGATCGCTGCTGGCGGGATGGGTGGCAAAACTGGTGATCGGGCCGAATTACTGGTAGTTCAAAGAAACAACAACGGCCGGGATTGCTCCCGGCCGCCCTTGCTTCAATAGGCCTTGCGGCCACCCCAAAAACTATGCCTTTGCTGTTGCCAGAGCCTTCAATCTTGCGTTGAGGCGGCTCTTGTAGCGGGAAACGGTATTCGAGTGGAGAACGCCCTTCTGCACGCTCTTGTCGAGAGCGGAAACGGTCTCGCGGAACTGTGCCTGGGCGGCCTTGACATCGCCCTTAGCGATGGCTTCGCGCAGGGCGCGGAGGCTGGAGCGCACGCGGGTGCGGTTGGCGCGGTTCACAACGGTGCGGGTCTCTGTCTGGCGGGCGCGCTTCAGCGAAGATACATGGTTTGCCATTATGCTTCCTTAAATCAGTGGGTTATGCGGGCTGGAATGCAAGCACAGCCGCACCCCTCGCAATTCCTTAGTCTACGGGAAAGCCGCTTTCCGGTCAATCAGAGGCTTTTTGACTCACCGCTCCTGGAGAGCTTCACATCTTAAGCCTTGAAATCAAAGATTTGAATCAGAGATTCGAATTCTCTTGATCCTCTAGAGAGCATTCGCGCGTGGGCACGTATCCAACTGGTGACTAATTGCCTAAATCTTCATGGACGGTGGGATTGACGGAATTTGGCTCTGGCGCTACTCTCTCCCCATACACAGCCACTTGGTTGCCTGCGCCAATACGGAAATCCTTCACAACGGCCACGGCCCGGTGCGCTTCTCTCCGCAACGCGCAAATAATCACTCCACCATTCCACCCATTTCACCGGTGCAATCATCAAATCAACAGCCAATTTCTGCCCTTGAGGCAGGGCCATGGGAGGCCATCTGAACGCTGCTCTGGAGATCACGCCAAATCTTGAGCCCCTTTTCGGGACCCGCGATGAAAACCTCAGACTGATGGAGGAATCACTAGGTGTCAGGATCGATCTACGATCGGACGCCGTGCACGTGGAAGGGCCAGACGAAGCGGTCGCCAGAGTCCGGCGCATCTTTCAGGATTTCGAGGCTCTGCGTCGACAAGGTGTCAATCCCCACAATGGCGAACTGAATGGAATGCTGCGCCTGGTTGTGGCCGATCCGGCTACCTCTCTGCGTTCGCTTGCCGATGCAGGCAAACAGCGCTCGGCGGGCGTGAAGCGCACCGTGCAGCCGCGCTCGCTCAACCAGCGCAAGTACATCGAAGCCATCGAGCAGAATGACATGGTTTTTGGCGTGGGCCCGGCCGGCACCGGCAAGACCTATCTCGCCGTGGCCATGGCCGTGGCTGCCATGAATGCGAAAAAAGTCAGCCGCATCGTGCTGGTGCGCCCTGCTGTTGAAGCAGGCGAACGTCTCGGCTTCCTGCCCGGCACGCTGCAGGAAAAGGTCGATCCGTATCTTCGTCCGCTCTACGACGCGCTCTACGATCTGCTTGATCCCGAGAAGGTCGACAAGATGCTGGAGAAGAATGTCATCGAGGTTGCGCCGCTGGCCTTTATGCGCGGCCGTACACTCAACGATGCGTTCATCATCATGGACGAAGCGCAGAACACCACCATCGAGCAGATGAAGATGTTCCTGACGCGCATGGGGACCAACTCGAAGGCAGTGATCACAGGCGACATTACGCAGATCGATTTGCCTAATCCGCGCAAGTCGGGTTTGCTGGATGCGATCAACATCCTCGACGGGGTGGAGGGCATTACTTTCTGTCACTTCGCGGATGGAGACGTGGTGCGGCACGCGCTGGTTCAGCGCATTGTTCGCGCCTACGATGCCTCAAAACCACAGCAGCAAGAACTGCCGTTGAACCTTGTCGAGGGGATCCAACCGCAAGGGGAACAGCAGGCGCCACAACAGGCCGCGCATCCTGCCAAACCGCAGTAAACTCGAAGTTCGCGTAAAATATAGAAGACACGGGGCCGCTGAAAGTAGCGGCCTCGCGCACGATGATCCTTCTTGACCCAGATCTGGACCCCGACCCCTCTTTGCAGGTAAAGCTGCCAAGACGGTCAGCGGGACCTGCCCAAAGTGCCCAACCCCGGAACCAACGCATTCCGACTGCGCGGACCCTCGCCCGCTTCCTGCGCGAGGCGCAAGCTGCGGCCAGGTTGCGCGGCCAGGTCACCGTTTTGCTGACGACCGATGCCACGATCCGCCGGCTGAACCGGCAATTTCGTGGCAAGAACAAAGCGACGGATGTGCTTTCGTTTCCGGCCAGCGCCCCAGGACCCCTGAAGATTGCCGGCGACCTGGCCATCAGCATCCCCATCGCCAGCCGGCAGGCCGGCGAACGTGGCCATTCCCTCGGAATTGAGATCAAGGTCCTCATACTTCACGGGTTACTTCATCTGGCCGGCTACGATCACGAAGCGGACAAGGGAGAAATGGCGCGCCGCGAGCAGAAACTTCGCGCCAAACTCCGGCTCCCACATGGCCTGATCGAACGGACTGAGAAAGGCCCGCGTCCATGAGTTGGCTTACCATTGTGCTCCTGGCGGTCGCGGCCCTTGTCGACACGTTCGCCGCGTATATTAGCCGCGTGTACTCGGAGTTCGGCAAGATTCTTCCGCGCGAAGTGCAGGACAATCTCGACGAATGGGAAGAAAATGTCGAGCCGCTGATCGGCCTTACGCGAGAACACGCCGCATTGTGCGCAGCCGTTTTGCAGCAACTCACGCTGGCGGTATTTGCTCTTGCGATCGGCGCCGTGCTCTTCGATCGCGCTCCGCATGCAGCGCGTCCCACGTACCCCGAAATTGCCCAGGCCGTTCTCGTGGTCTTGCTGGCAGTTATCTTCTGCAACCAGATTCTGCCTTCCCTGCTTTTCACGCAAACCAAGGGCCGCTGGGCGGCGCGTCTAGTGTGGCCGATTCGCTTGCTTTTGTGGCTCATGACGCCGGTCACGGCTGTCATCCGCTTCTTCTTCTCCCTCGCATCCCTCGCAGAAAAGCCCGTTGCCGAAGAGGATGAGCCCGCGCCAGATGTGGAGTCGCTGCTCGAGGCCGGCGAAGAGGAAGGCATTCTCGAAGAGAGTGATCGCGAACTCGTGCGCTCCGCCGTGGAGTTTGGGGATAAGCTGGTGCGCGAAGTCATGACGCCGCGCCCGCAGGTCTTTGCCGTTCCGCAATCGATTACGCTCGAACGCTTTCTCGAAATGCTCAAGGAGCACAATTTCTCGCGTGTGCCCGTCTACGAACGCTCGCTCGACTCCATTACCGGAATCGCATTTGCGCACGATCTGCTGCAGATTGCCGATGAGGAGGCCCGAACGCGCACCGTGGCCAGCATTCAGCATCCCGCGGTGTTCGTGCCGGAAACCAAGCGCGGCTACGAACTGCTGCGCGAAATGCAGCGCGAAAAGCAGCACATGCGCATCGTGATCGATGAATACGGCGGCGTTGCCGGTCTCGTGACCATCGAAGATCTGCTGGAGGAAATTGTCGGCGACATTCGCGATGAGCACGAGAAGGATGCGCACACCGGCGATCCGCAGCGCGAGCCGGGCGGTGTCTGGGTGGTGCCCGGTGATTTCCCTGTTGATGAATTGACGCGCCTCTTTGGCGAGGACGTCGAAGTCGATAAAGAATACGAAGCCACCACCCTCGGCGGTCTGGTGAGCGAGGTGGAGGGCCGCATTCCGCTGCCGGGTGAGGTAGTGCTTCTTGAGCACAGCGGCCTGCGTATCCAGGTGGTTGCCTCGACCGATCGCCGTGTCGACCAACTGCGTATCTTTCCGCCCGCAAAGGAAGAAGCGACCGCGCTTCCTTAGGCATCTCGGCACCGGGAACACCTTACCACGACCCGAGATGTCATACACTCATTCAGAAGCGAGTTGCCCCAAGTGAAATCAGGATTTGTCGCCATTCTCGGCCGGCCCAACGCCGGCAAAAGCACGTTGATGAACGCCCTTACCGGTGAGAAGGTCGCCATCGTCACGGCCAAGCCGCAGACCACGCGCAACCGTATCATTGGCGTGCTGGAGGTGGAGGCGCGCAAGAAGGTACATCCCGCAGCGCAAGTCGTCTTTGTCGACACGCCGGGAGTTCACAAGCCTTCATCGCAGCTTGATCGGCGCATGTTGCAGGAGGTCCACGAAGCTCTCTCGACGCGCGATGTCGTGCTCGTACTGGTCGACGCCAGCCGCCGCGTACAGCTTGAGGCCGCAGGTGAGCCCGGAGATGTTCTCGCACAGGCACAAACCCACGCGCCGCGGCTCTTGCGATCAAAAGCCGGGAAGGACACCGAGTCCCACGCCAAGTCTCAAAACCGGAAGGCTGCCGCCTGGGCCAGCGAAGACGAATTCCTTTTTAATCTCATCCGGGAAGTCGACTGCCCAGTGTTTCTGGTGCTCACGAAGATCGACCTCGTTGCAAAGGACGTGCTGCTGCCGCTGATCGAGACACTGACGAAGCAGTACAATTTCGCTGAAATCATTCCCGTGAGCGCGCGCAAGAAGGACGGCCTCGATCTCCTGGTGCGGAAAATCGTCGATGCGCTACCGGTCGGCGAACGCTACTACCCCAAGGACCAGTACACCGATCAGCCGATGCGCTTCATGGTTGCGGAACTCATTCGCGAACGCATTCTTGTGGAGACGGGCGAAGAAGTTCCATACGCTGCGGCCGTGGTGATCGAACAATTCGAGGAAGCGGAACCACCCGCACCACCCCGCAAGAAAGGCCAGCCGCCGGCCCGGCTCCCGCTGACGCGCATTGCAGCCGCGATCTACTGCGAACGTGAGGGGCAGAAGGCAATCCTCATCGGCAGAGGCGGAGCGAAGTTGAAGGAGATCGGCACCGGCGCACGCAAGCAGATCGAGTCGCTGTTGGGCACGCGCGTCTATCTCGAACTGCACGTGATTGTCGAGGCAAACTGGCGCGAGTCCCGGCCCTTTATCGAGTCGCTCGACTGGCGCAATCAACTCGAAAAACTGGCAGAGAACCAGATTGACGAGATCGACGAATAACGACAGCGCCTGCGCCTGGGGAATTGCTCGGACAAAATCAGAAAGTCTTCTTCAGGAAGAAGCGGCTGTGACCGGGCGGATTGCCCTCAATTTCTCCAAAGACTGTATAGCCGAGCTTCTCGTAAAATCCGCGTGCCTGAAAACTGAATGTATCCAGCCATACGCCGCGGCAATCACGGCGTATGGCCTCGTCTTCGGCCTGGGACATCAGGCTTCGTCCGGTACCGTTGCCGCGCTGGGACTCCGGCACAATCAGCAGATCGATGTGGAGAAAGCCATACGAAGTCCCGCCCCACAAGCCGCCAAGAACATCGTGGGTGTCCGGATCAGTAATCAGGACCGCAAGTGGCCGATAATCAAATGCCCAGCCAGACCGCTCATTGTTGAACTGCAGCAGCAGTTGAGACAGCGCTTTCGCGGCGGCAGCATCAGGCTGGTCGGTGAGCGTAATCGTCGGCGTCATGGACCGGATTATAAAAGCGTTCGTAGACGCCTGGAATTTGAATCAGGTTTCAATCGTCATCGGGATCGATTGCCGGGCCCGTCACCGTCAGGAAAAATGACGCACTCTTCTGCGCTGGAATCAGATGGTACGTTCGCGGAGTTCTCAGCGTGAAGAATTCGTGCAGATCCGTTGTTGAGCGCTGGTCGGCGAATCCCAGCTGTCCTTCGGTCAAATGGTTTACGCCTTCAATCAAGCGCAGAATGCTGCCGAAATCGTGCGTCTCATTGCTAATGATTCCCGCTGGAGTGTAAGCGGAAATCACAACCAGCGGCACTCTGAATCCCAACTGATAATCGCCCGGGCAATCGGTTGAACGACAGGGCAGCGCGGACTCAACTTGCGGCAATTCATGATCGGCCCATCCTCCCCAGTCGTCCCACGTCACAATGATCGCCGTATTTTGCCAGTAATCCTGATCTGCATCTTTCGTCCCGGCGGGGCATTTCCCGTGCGTGCCAATGGCGTTGACAATCGCGGCGATCCACGATGGACCATAATAATCATTTCCGCCGGCATGATCGGACCACTTGTCATCGGGGGTTACCCAGCTCACCTGCGACAGGCTGCAATTCTCGATGTCGCGTAGAATGTCGGTGCCCAGCCCGCTGATATCGACATTGGCATTCCATTCTTTGCCTGTGCATTTGAGTGCGGAACTGGGATCGCCATTGGGATTCACGAATGCCGGCTCGCAAATATTCTTGAACGCGACTGGCGCGTTGCCCAGCGACCCCGCCGTTGCGGCGTAGTATTCCCAGCTGATTGCATGCGGATCGAGAACCGTGGCCATCGACTCATGCGTGTGGCAGAACGAACCCACGGGCTCGGTGGGATAAATCAATGCCGAGTTTGTCATCGGGCATTCCTTTACCGACTTGCCATCGAACGTCGAACAGTTGCTGGGCGGTGTACCGATTTCCGGCGACAGCAGATCGTTTGTCGCGTATTTTGGCGCCAGGCATCCCGAATCGTTGATCGTATTGAAGTCCTCGGCTACAAACGTGGACTTTGCATCATCCGCGGCCGTCGGCGCCGACGTGCCGGAGAAGATGAACTGGTGCGCCGCGTAGCTTGGGCCCTGGTTGGTCTGGAACATGTAGTTGGCCCAGCCGTAGTCCTTCGCCAAGGTGATGTACGGATCGAGCAGATGCCCTGGTGTCCCGTTGTAATTGGTCACCGCGGAGTTCGCGACATAGCCATAGGAACCACCTGCGGGAACAGTGATTTTCCACGCGCCGTCATTGCGGCATTTCTGTGTGGCCGGATCCGGATCGCACATTTTTTCGAAACTCCAGTGCGAGTGCTGTGGTGCTGCGCTTCCGGCAAGCGGCACCGGCTTCAGATTTACACGTACGTCTCGTCCACTCTGGTTGGATATGCCGCAGGGAGAGATGTTGTAGCAGCCGGCCGTTACGGGCGCCGGAGTGCATTCGTCGAGCCCTGTTGCGTTCGAAGGCAGCGGACACAAAGGGGTCAGATAGTGAAAGAGATTATCTGGGGTTCGATTCTCCTGCACAATCACCACGACGTTTTTGATTTGCGGCGGGAACTGGGCGAGCGATGCGGTGCCACTGCAAACAAATAGGAGGGGGATTGGCCAGGATCTGAACACGAAACCTCCCTTGGTTGGACGCAAAGCTCTTCAGGCCTGATCGCGCGTGGGCCTATCGCGACTTGCGTTTGTTTTGGGTGGAAAATGAGTTTTTGCATGCAACCGCCGCGTTCCCGCAGATTGCGAGCATTGGATTGTGACTTTTCAAGGCAGGAGCTGCAGCAATCAAACTTTTCCCGTGATCAGATCCTCCACGGTAATGGCGTTCGCTTTCGTCGAGCGCAGCGGGCGTCGGCGCCGCACTTCGACTCCTCGATCAGAAGGGTGCTCATGTCGACGATCAGGTAGATGCTCTCAATCGGGAAAGAGTCAGTAGCATGAACGAATTGTCATTGAATTTAAACTGAACTGTAACTTCAGGAAGAAGTCTAGGCGCCTCGAACCTTGCCGCGGCCGTTGCTCTTTACCGCGTACATGCGTGCATCGGCAGCTCCGATAATCGCGTGCACCGCGGCATTCTCCGGTGGGCAAGTGGCAAGGCCGACGCTTGCGCTGGCTGTTAATTCCAGCCCATTGCTCATACGGAATTGCGTGTTTGTAAGCTCATGGTGCAGTCCCGTTGCCAGTATCAGCGCATCGGCGGCCGCAGTCGCCGGCATCAGGATTACGAACTCGTCGCCGCCGTATCGAAAGCAGAGGTCTTTCTCGCGGCTAAGCTGTTTCAACCGCGTTCCGACACGCGCGAGCAGTTCGCTTCCGATCAGGTGCCCATGCACATCGTTCACCAGCTTGAAGCGGTCAAGATCGATAAATGCCAGGCTCACGGGCTGCGCCATGTGCCCGCTGCGTTCCAGTTCCTGTTCCAGCATTCTGTAGAGGTGCCGCACGTTGTAGAGCCCTGTTGCATCGTCAGTAATGGTGAGCTGTTGGATGCGCGCCACGTCACGCGCATTCTCGATCGCGATGGCTGCGTGGTCGCAAAGGATATGCAGAAAGGCGATGGTGTAATCGCTCATCTGGCTGGAGCGCGGATTGAGAATCTCAATGACGCCATGCACTCCCTTGCGTCCGCGCAAGGGCATCGCAATCATCGAGCGCACCATGCGCCTGTCCGCAGCGAGCGTCTCTTGCAGGCGCGGATCGTTTTCCTCCGACTCGGGAACGATGAGTGTTTCGCCATGTTCCATCACCCAGCCGGCGATTCCATCTCCCAGTTTCACGCGCAAGTCACGAAGCGCACGCTCGCCATTTTCTGATGCGATGGCGTAGTAGAGCTCCTTGCGGGATTCATCCAGCATCAGCAGCGTCCACATATCCGCTGCGATGATGCGTTCCATCTGGTCGAGGATCGTGCGCAGAATTGTGTCCAGATCAAGGCTCGAGTTGAGCGACCTTGCCAACTGGTGAAAGACCATCAGGTCATCGAGGGGAATGCGATTTTCGGTCAACTGAGTCATCTCTGGGAATAGCCGGAAAATCTTCTGATGCGAATTTTGTCACAAGCGCGAGTTTAAATCGCGCACGAATTGTGTCTTTAGTCCAGAGCAATATGTACCAAAGTTACATGCGACAGGTCTTCCGTCATCGCACGTCGGAATCACTCATTTCGCGGTCTCTTCTGCGCGCACACACTTGCCTCTGTCTGCTCAATCAATTGCAGGATTGGAATGGTTGGAAAGAGCTTGCCGGTCACCCGCCAATGTGGACCATCGAACGCGATGGCTTCAGGAATCCGGGCTCACCGATGTGGTGGCGCGCTTCTTTGCCGTATATGGTTTGAACGATGTAATCAGACAGAGCCTCTTCGTTCTCTCCCGCGCGCAGCCTTCCGTACAGGTCATGTTCCACCTGCGAAAACAGGCACGTACGGATTTTTCCGTCTGAGGTGAGCCGGACGCGGCTGCACGCGCCGCAGAAGGCCTGACTCACGGGTGCAATGATGCCAATCTCGCCGACCCCATCGGGAAACGTGTAGCGCCGGGCGGTCTCGCTTGCCTCGCGCGGCGGCAGCGGGACAAGCGGCATTTCGCGGCTGATGCGAGCGATGATCTCTGCCAGGGGGACCACGATCTCCGGCGTCCATAGCCGGCCTTCTTCGAGCGGCATGAACTCGATAAACCGAACCACCACATCTTCTTCGCGCGCGAACCGGGCAAATCCTTCGATCTCGCCGTCGTTAAAGCCACGCAGCAGGACGCAATTGATTTTCAACGGAGTCAGGCCCGCGTCGCGTGCTGCGCGAACTCCGGCCACCACTTTCTTGAAGCTGCCTGGAACACGTGTGATGCGTTCAAATGTTGGCGCGTCGACGGCGTCCATGCTCACCGTCACACGCTGAAGCCCTGCGGCCTTCAGCGGAGAGGCCAGTTTATCCAGCAGATGTCCATTGGTGGTCAGCGCGAGGTCGAGCGGGTTGCCCGTCAGGGAGCGCAGCTTCGCCAGTTCCTCGATAAGCTCGATCAGCCCGCTGCGCAGTAGCGGTTCTCCGCCCGTAAGGCGAACCTTCTCGATCCCCAGGCCCACAAACAACTTGATCAGCCGCAGATAGTCCTCGATTGACAACTCGGGATACTGCGCACCAAACTCGCCCGTCCGGCAGTAGACGCACTTGTAGTTACAGCGGTCTGTGATGGAGACGCGCAGATCGTGGATCACTCGTCCATGGCTGTCCATGAGTCGGCGAGTGGTTGTTTCTGCGGCAGGTGCGATTGGGGAAGCAACAGCCATCTTTATATTCTTAGGCTATACCGTTTTCTCAAGCTTTGCAGACCGCACAAAACCTGAGAGCCGGCTCAAAGGCCGGCTCGTTGACTCAGTGGCGCCTGCTGGACACGGTTTTAATCGATTCGAGGCGTTCCAGAACGAAGAAACAGTCCTGTAAGGCCCAGAATGACCACCAGACCCACGGCGATCGCGAAGTAAAAGGCCATGGGATGAACCCATCCCGGCGAATAGGTGAGGTCCTGACCCACCCAGAGCAGCAGCACTGTCGCAATGACGGCAAACTGGCAGGCAATCACCAGCAGCGTATGGCCCCATTCGCGCCGTTTATCCAGAGCCTCCACCTGGTCTGGGGTAAGGTTGCGCTCTTCGGGGGGAAGAAGGGAATTCGCCATCAGAATCAATCTCCTCGCGGGCCCATGTAGGCCTCCAGGCCCGGGTGGCTCACTGTTTCGATTCAATCACATGCCGCCCGGACTGCGCCACCGGTACGATCCGGCGAATTTTCATCGCATGCACTACTCGTTCAGAAATGCCAGCGATTGCAGGGATGTAATCTCAAAGGGCTTGCGGCAACGAACATTCATGCAGCTGAGCTTATCGTCTCGCCGCACCATGTAGGACTGGGCCTTGGCAAACCTGGCCCGGTCGCGCTCATCGGCGTTGCGGGGCAATTGCGGTCTCTTGCGGCGCACCACCCAGGTCACCTTGTACTCACCGGGCTGCCCGCACTTGGGGCAGGTCAAGGTATGCGTCCGCTGTTCTGTCGTCTCATTGAAAAACTCCCGTTCTTCCATGTCCCTCGCTTCTCCATGCCTGCGAAAAAGCCCCGTCGCGGAAAGCTTTTCACGACAGAGCCACGCAGATGAAAGTCTCGGGCACTTCTGCTCCGGCCCGAACTATTCCATACTAATCCTCCAGTGTCCTCAGTGGCAGAGAACGCAGCAATCATGCGGGTTTTTCGCATATTGTCATGGTGTCCAGCGGTGCCCACTTCCCCACGGCCACCTAATTTACTCTCTGCCGGAAGAGGACCCATGTTCGCCGGAGCACCGCCTACACCGTGGCCTAGAACAAAGGCTTGAGCGCACAGAAGGCGCTCCGCATGGCCTCAGTCGCCTACAAACTCGCCATGCCGAAGATGGACACAAAGCCCGGCATTCGCGCCGCAATTGCGTGCCCGGGCGGACGCACACGAAGCCACCGACAGCGAAGCCCGACACTGACGCGCGCCAGGGCGCGGTGTGCTGCGCCCTTCCCGCTACGCGGCCGCCCGGCCCACCGGGGCCGTTCCTTCGCTGCGCTTCGTCACTGCGCTCCATTCGTCGCGCTCCCCTATCCCCCGCGCATCCCAGCGCTGACGCGCGGGGCGGGGCATAGAACAACCACGCCCCCCCGCTACGCAATAAAGAGCCTTATAAAAAGCGGCCCAGCCCGCAGCGCCCGAATCCTCGCACACGCATCAAGGCCAAGCGCTGCTGCGCCGGTGTCCCGAGCCTTGACGCGCGTGCGATCCCTCCAAGTATTCCGGGGGCTGGGCCAGAAGGAAAAGCACCGCAAAAGCAAAGCGCCCGCTCTGCGGCGGGCGCTTCGTTGGACCGAAATGATAACACCTACTCCTTCAGTCCGGGGCTCATAAATTAGATGAGGGCCGCACTCTGCGCGGCCCTCATCAGCACATTCACACTCACCCAACCAACCCAAGCTGGATTGACACAAAGCTAGAGCAAATTCTTGCCACCGTCCAACGCGAAGAGGTGATACTGCTCCCCCTTCAGTAATCATTCTCCTTCCCCTCAGTAACCACCACTTAAGGTACTGCGCCAAATAGCTCCACACGTGGTACGGGCCTGAGTGTCCACCTCGGACACCGAACCCCGCATGAACAGCGGCGTTCAAAATCCGTAAGGTGTCCACATTTCTCCTGGACACCGCCCTCACCCAATCCAATCAGAAACTTAGACAATCAGGCTTGACTTATTCCATACTCGTCTTGCAATGACGAAACGCAAGCCAGGCAGATTCTCAGCAACCAAGGCCGTCAAGGCCAATGCCCGTGAGCGTGTGGGGCAGCCCAAACCTGCGCGCATCGTCGTGGACACGCCTCGAACCGGCCGCCAGGCCAAGCACAAGCCCAAACTGGAGCAAATCCTTCAGCAGGAGGAATAACAGTGGCCAAAGCAGTTGGCGTGGGTGGTGTATTTCTAAAGGCAAACGATCCCGAGAAACTCTCTGCCTGGTACGGCCAGCATCTGGGAATTCCTCTCCAGGACGGAGGCTCGCTAGCTTTCGACGGGCCGGACTCGATGGGAATGACGGTGTTTGCGCACTTTCCAGAAAGTACGAAGTATTTCGGCGAAGGTCCGCAGCAGACCATGATCAACTTCCGCGTCGACAACCTTGATGAGTTGCTGGAGCAGCTTGCTGCCGAAAATGTCCGCGTCGATCCCAACCGCGAAGAATACTCTTACGGCCGCTTCGCATGGATATGGGACCCTGAGGGCAATCGCGTGGAACTGTGGGAGCCTTCGCGCGCGTCGCGGTAAGGGGCTGCGCCTCAACAAGGGGCTGAACCACAAATGGTTTGAGGCTCGGTTAGTGTGGCCTGCTTGGCGGTTGCGCGGTTTGGGCCTGGGCCTGGGTCTGGGCCTGCACGGTGTACGGACCCGGCAGGACCGGCTCGTCCGGCTTCTCGCTCGTTTCTTGCCCGCCGGGTTGTGAAGTCCGCTTCGAATAGATCCGGAACGAGACCACAAGGTCGAGCGCAACTGGAACCGGCTTTCCGTCTTTCATTCCCGGCTGGAAAGTCGCCTTGCGAATGTTCTGCTCAGCGGCCTCGTCGAGACCGAACCCGATAGGCCTGCCAGCAACCACTTCCTCGACCTTGCCATCGCTGCCGACGACCGCGTGATACATCGCCAAGCCCGCCACCCCGTTGGCCTGTGCAAATTCGTTTGACGGCGGATCCAGCGCCGAAATCAATTTCGCTTTCTGGTCAACGGCGCTCTCGCGGAAGACGCCTGGATCAGTCGGCTTGTAGTCGGTCTTAGACTCGGCAGCCTGGTAGAAGAGCTTCCAGAAATCCGGCATTGCCGCGATCATCCGCTCATCGACTCCAAGGGAAAACACGTTGTCAAGCGCGGTCAGGAGCATTTGCGAAGACTGCGCCGCAGATTTGGTGGTTGTACTTTTCTTGTCGGACTGATGGTCGTTGTCGGTTGGGAGGTCGTTCACGCCGGGCTCAACACCAGCGGTATCGGATCCAGTGGAGGAAGCCGTTGCCGGAGGGGCGGTTGCTGTCTCTGTGGTCCGGGTCTTGGCGGAATGCTTTTCTTGCTTCTTCCCGCCTTTGTCTCTATCTTTCTTCGGTTTATCTACGTCCTCGCGCATGAAGGAAATGTGCACGGCTTTTTTCTTGGGGTTGATCTTCACCCTGTCTGTTGCCGCGGTGAGGTCGTCAGAGGGCGCGGCACCCAGGAAGTGGAGCGCATAGCGATCGCCCTCCAACTCCATTTTCTTCTTTGACAACTTCACTCTGTTGATCTGGATCTGGCTCAGGGTGTACGAGCCTGTTGCTGAATGTCCTGTGAGCCGGCCCTGCTCATCAAATTCCAGGTTGTTGTCCTGATAGCCTGCGCGCAGATAGAGCGTCTTGCCCACCAGGAGCTGTTTCAACTGATCCTCTTTGATCTCGCCCCCGACGGTATGTATGGAGAAGGCACCGTGGCTCAGGGTCGGATCCTCTTCCGGCTTGGCGCGGTTCTCGGGCGTGTCCGGCATTCCGAGAAACTGTTCGATCAGGCCGGTCGCTCCCATCACTGGGCAGATGGCGTTCACCCGTATATTGTCCGGGCCGAGCTCCACGGCCATCGACTTCGAT
>Ga0209004_1000080_pt1 | contig 26463 bp, 21 predicted proteins | sample TexAe_RefH0_M1_FD_187948 | JGI IMG/M metagenome (GOLD analysis project Ga0209004, IMG submission 187948) | Forest soil microbial communities from Davy Crockett National Forest, Groveton, Texas, USA - Texas A ecozone_RefH0_M1 (SPAdes) (version 2) | ecosystem: Environmental > Terrestrial > Soil >... | reverse complement strand
GCAGCCTTGCCATGGGCTGCATCTGGCGCAATACGACCAATGCGAGCACGTGCATGAGCGCGCAGGTCGCTCCTTACCAGCACGCTCTCGCTTGGAATCCCGCGAATCCGCAGGAGATGTTTATCGGCAACGACAGCGGCCTCTGGCGCTCAATGGACGCCATTGGCGAGACGGGATCTGTTTGCTCCCCGACCGACGCATCCCACTTCCAGAATTTCAATGTAGCCGTCGGATCGCTCGCTGAAGTTGAAAGCATGTCGCAGGTGGGCGATTCGCCCTACACAGTGATGGCCGGCCTCGGCGCGAATGGCACCGCCGGTGTAAAGAGCACCTCCGCCCCAACGATCGACTGGCCGCAGATTCTCGGCGGCGAAGGCGGCCCTGCCGCGATCGACCAAAACAATCAGGCGAACTGGTACGTAAACAACAGCGCCGGCGTCTCGATCTACCTCTGCTCGCAGACCAGTGACTGCACTCCGGGAGCCTTCGGCACGACACCAGTCGTTAGTGATGCCGACGTGGCCGGTGATGGCTACACCATGACATCCCCCGCGCCCTTCATCGTCGATCCGCTCGACAGCACGCAACTGCTGGTCGGCACATGCCGCCTATGGCGCGGGCCCGCCGACGGCTCCAGCTGGACGAGCGCCAACGCCATCAGTCCCATCTTTGACGGAGTTTCCGGTCTCAATTACTGCGGTGGTGACGCGCTCATCCGCACCATCGCCGCGTTGCCGCTCTCCGGCGGAAGCGAAGTGATCTACGTCGGAATGTACGGGGCGCTGGATGGTGGAGCGACCCTTGCCGGGCACGTATTCAGGACAACCTACAACCCGTCCAGTTCTTCGATGCCCGCATGGCAGGACCTCACGCTGAATCCAGTCCTCAACGATCAGGTGCAGTTCAATTACTACGGCCTGGAGATCTCCAGCATCTTCATCGATTCCCACGATGCGACCGGCAATACGGTATACGTCACCGTCGAAGGCGCAGAAGATTCGCTCCACGCGATCCGCACCATTTACGGCACCACCGACGGCGGCGCGCACTGGTCCGAGCTAACGTCGAACCTTCCGCACTCACCCGCAAACAGTGTTGTAATTGATCCGCAGGATGCCAATACCGCCTATATCGCGACCGACGAAGGTGTCTACTCGACCCGGCAAATCGCCACCTGTAGCAGCGGTCCGTCGAATTGCTGGTCCGTCTTTGGAACAGCCCTCCCGTTTGCGCCCGTCGTTCAATTGAGCGCGGCACCCGCAACAACTTCGCCCAACGTGCTGGTGGCCGGGACCTATGGCCGCGGCATCTGGCAGATTCCCTTGTGGACAGCGGGAACACAACTCACAACGGCATCCACGCAGCCCAGTTCGTTGAGCTTTGCTGCGCAGTCAGTTGGAACTACGAGCAGCGCTCAGACGGTCACGCTGACAAACACCGGCGGCATAGCACTCCTCGCCACATCGATCTCCGCAAGCGCCAACTTCAGCGAGGCGGACAATTGTGCAAACGTTGCGGTAAATGCGGGCACAAGCTGTGAGATTCAGGTGAGCATCACGCCGGGCCAGACTGGTAACCTATCCGGGCAACTCACGATCAAGGCAAACGTTTCTGGAGGCCAGATTGCAATTCCGCTATCCGGCACTGGAACGAGTTCAGGTCTTGTAACCGCGTTGCCAGGCACATTGAGCTTCGGCCAGGTGCAGATCGGAACAACGTCATCGGCCTTGCCCATCACTGTCGAGAATGCAGGCAACACCGCTGTTCCCGTGACCAGTGTGACGGTAACGCCGCCATTCGTTCTGGCCGCCAATGCATGCGGTTCCTCGCTTGTAGCGAACAGTGACTGCGCGCTATCTCTAACCTTTGTTCCGACTCAAGCGGGATCTGTGACAGGCACGCTCACGCTTGTAGATGGTGCGGGCACGCAGACTGTCGCCCTCGATGGCACTGGCGCAACCGCAGCGACCGACGCGCTCTCTCCCTTATCGCTTGGTTTTCCGGCAACAGCTTCGGGGCAACAATCGGCGGCGCAAACCATCACTCTGACCAACAGCGGCGATCTACCCCTCACTTCGATTGCGACTGCAGCCAGCGCTGGTTTTCAGCAATCGAATACCTGCGGAACGCAGTTAACGGGCCACGCAAGCTGCGCCATCAGCGTCGTGTTTGCACCGAATGCGATCGGCAGCTTCGTCGGAAACCTCAGCGTCTCCGATGCGATCCACACCCAAACCATCGCGCTCTCGGGCACTGGACTGCAGCCACCTGCAATAAACGTGACCCCGACGCAGCTTACTTTTTCGGCCGAGCCGGCCGGGCAAGCAGGCCCACCGCTGGCGCTCAGCATCAGCAACTCCGGTGGCGCTCCGATGAGCAACATCGGCTTCCAAATCACGGGCCCGTCCGCAGCCAGTTTCTCCTGGGGCGCAAGCACTTGTGGTGCAACACTGAACAACGGAAGCAGTTGCACGGTTCAAGTCACCCTCACGCCATCGGCGGCAGGCTCGCTCGCGGCCACACTGATCGTGACTTCTTCCACGCTCGGCGTCAATCCAATCCAGGTGCCACTCAACGGCATCGGACAAGCTGCTTCGGGAATCGTCATCAGCCCGTCGCAAATGGTGTTCACGCAGGCGACACTCGGTCAGCCCAGCGCAGCGCAAACCGCAACCATCACCAACGCCAGCACCGTTGCTGCAAGCGGTGTCGCGCTCTCCGTTTCGCCTCCGTTCAGCCTCGTGCAGAACACATGCAACTCCACCCTTGCCGCCGGCGGAAGCTGCGCGACCGGAGTGATTTTCACACCTACGGCCAACGGAGTCGTGACGGGCGCGCTCACCGCCAGTTCACTGGCTTTCGTCACCGCTGCGACTGCAACGCTATCCGGCACGGGCGGCGCGGCTGGTTCGATTCAAGTGCAACCGGCGTCCCTCAGCTTTCCGGCAACGGGTGTCGGCGGGACAAGCTCGTCGCAAACCGTGACTCTCACCAACAATGGCGCCGTACCAGTAGCCGGGCTCACGCTTTCGGCTTCGAGCCAATTCCAGATCGGATCGACAACCTGCACAGCCTCGCTAGCGGCGGGGGCCAGTTGCACCACGCAGGTCGCGTTTTCTCCATCGAGCGCAGGCCAGCAAACAGGGAATCTCTCAATTTCCAGTTCATCGCTGGCTGCGGACGTACTGGTACCTCTCTCCGGCATGGGATTTGATTTCTCCATTTCGGCAACCGGGCAATCGAGCCAGACGGTTTCAAGCGGACAGACGGCCAGCTTTACCATCAGTCTCGCGACGATGGGCGGATCAAGCGGAACCTTTACTTTCGCCTGCAGTTCACTTCCAGCCAACTCCGCCTGCACCTTCAATCCCGCGAGCGAAGCCGTATCGGTGAATGCCACAGGCAGCGTGACGGCGCAAATTGTGACTGGTCTCTCTGTGACTTCCGCGCGGAATACGAATCAACCTTCCCGAGCCCTCTCGCCACGCGCTCTTGCCGTCGCATGTGGGCTTCTAGTTCTGCCGCTGGCATTCCGTCGCAGATTCCGCGGAGCCTTTTTCATGGTCATTTTGTCGCTGGTTCCATTCGGAATAACAAGTTGCGCCGGCGCAGGCGGTGGTGGAGGCGGCACGCCACCTCCGAGTCCCGGAAATACCAATACGCCCGCAGGAACGTACTCAGTTGTCATGACGGCGACAGCCAACGGGCTCTCGCACGAGATCACACTTACTCTCACGGTAGATTAGCTATGCGAGCCGATGACCAGGAGCCAATGGCGGCACGCTGAACCTGGTCGAAGAAAGGAGCAGCTATACTTTAATTTAAGGCATGATGCGCGACCACCGGGCCAAACCGCCGCGTCCAGCGCGACTGCAAGCACCGCAATCAAGAATGATCCCAAAGCAAGGATGCCCCAGGAATGACCGCAAAAGTAACCCTTCAGGATGTGGAGCGTGTGGCTGAACTGGCCCACCTTGAACTGACTGCGGATGAAACCCAGAGCATGCTTCACGACCTGAACGCGATCCTTGACCACGTCGCCCAGTTGAACGAACTGGACACGAGTTCCGTGGCCCCACTTGCCCAGATCAACGAATTGCAAGGAACTGGTGGCGAAAGCTCGCTTCGCAAGGATGCAGTACGGCCTTCGCTTGATCGTGCCGCAGTGATGTCTGAAGCACCGGAGACCGACAACGTCTTTTTCAAGGTGCCGAAGGTGATTGAAAGATAGAACACGGAAGGGAACGCAGCCTTGCCCAGCGAAACAAAGACGACTGACAGCTACGTAGAAAAGCCGAAAACCCTTTCTAAATTGCACGAGGGCATTGCATCCGGCCTCCTGAAGGCCACGGATCTCGCGACCGGCTACTACCAGCGCATCGAGCAAGTGAATCCCCGGCTCAATGTCTACCTGAGCCTCACGAAAGAGCGCGCACTTGCACAGGCCGCCAAGGTGGACGCAGCCGCTGCCAAAGGCGATCGCCTCGGCCCGCTCGCGGGAGTTCCTGTCGGCATCAAGGATGTGCTGGTCATGCGCGGCGCACCGGCGACAGCGGGCTCAAAGATTCTGAAGGGCTACCATCCGCCTTACGACGCCACCTGTGTTTCGAGACTGGAATCGGCCGGCGCGGTGCTTCTCGGCAAACTCAATTGCGACGAATTTGCCATGGGTTCCTCTAACGAGAACTCGGCGTATGGGCCAGTGCGCAATCCTGTGGATGTTGATCGTGTTCCTGGCGGATCGAGCGGTGGTTCCGCAGCAGCCATTGCCGCCAACATGGCTGTCGCAACCCTCGGTACTGACACCGGCGGATCTATCCGCCAGCCCGCCAGCTTTTGCGGAGTGGTCGGCGTTCTGCCCACCTATGGCCGCGTTTCGCGCTATGGTCTCATCGCCTTTGCTTCGTCGCTCGATCGCGTCGGCCCCTTCGCGGCCAACGTACGCGACGCCGCAACATTGCTGAATGTCATCGCCGGCCAAGATCCTTGCGACGCCACCAGTTCTCCTGCCCCGGTTCCCGACTACGCCGCGGAAAGCGACAAAGGCGCAGAGGGGCTGCGCATCGGAGTGCCCGCCGAGTACTTCGGAGAAGGCCTCGACCCTGAAGTCCGCGATCGCATTGAGGGCGGCATTGAGTCGCTGAGGGCCGCCGGCTGCACCATCAAGCCCATTTCGCTCCCGCACACGCGTTACGCAATTCCGACTTACTATCTTGTTGCTACCGCAGAGGCCAGCGCCAACCTGGCGCGATTCGATGGCGTGCGCTATGGCTATCGTTCTCCGTCGTCGGCCACACTGTCAGACATGTACAGCCATTCGCGCGACGAAGGATTCGGCGCCGAGGTCAAGCGCCGGATTATGCTTGGCACCTACGCGCTTTCTTCCGGCTACTACGATGCCTACTATCTCAAAGCGCAAAAGGTGCGCCGCCTGCTGGCAGATGAGTTTCTTCGCGCCTTCACCGAAGTGGACGCAATCGTCACGCCAACTGCGCCCTCTCCGGCGTTTAAACTGGGCGAAAAAACCGGCGAACCCCTCGCCATGTATCTCGCCGATATTTACACGGTCACGGCAAGCCTCGCAGGCATCTGCGGCGTCACTGTCCCCTGCGGCGCAACGAAAGCGGGTTTGCCTGTCGGCATGCAGATTCTGGGCGCGCATCACAACGAGGCCACTACATTTCGCGTAGCGCGAACGGTGGAGGCAGCACAGAGTTAGGAAGCAGGGTTCGTCATGCAGGTGGGTAAGACTTTGGCGGTATGGATTGCGGTTCTTGCAACCTTGGTAAGTTTTCAGGCCACGCTCCGCGCAGCCCCACGCAAGGTTCATGTCGTAGCTCTCGGCGCAGTCCGGCGTGTACCGTACTCCAAAACCGGCGATCCGGCCGGGGCCTTACCAGGAGAAGACGCACTCAGAATCCGCCCGCTCGTGGTCGATACCGTCGTCAAGGAATGGACCACCGGCGAAGCGCACGACGTAACCGATCGCAGTTTCGTTGTCCGGCGTGTTCTGCACCTCAACGATGAATTGCCTGGTGAAAAGCGCGCCAGCCCCGACAAGCACTGGGTATGGCAACGAGGTCCCTGGCTGTTGGTTGACCGCGTCTCTGGCCACATCGCCGCCCTCAAGTTGCCGGACTACGATCCCGGAGTCAGCCAGGTGATATGGTTCCGCGACTATGCGGCCTACTGCGGCGTCACGGCCAGCGGAAAGAGCCTCTACGCCGTGGTGGCGCAGGTGGCTGCCCGCAAGCCCGTGCTCGCAAAGAAGCTCGACGCGTTTGACGCCACTAGCCGAACGGAGCCTGCCTGTGGCATGGCCGAGTGGCAGCGTGAACCGCTGCGCGCCACCTTCCACCCGACCGGTAAGGACGCCGTAAGCTTTGACATCGTGCCTGGATCCGCGGTTCTGGTCGAGGATTCTGAAGACGAACCTGAAACCGCCTCGCCGGCCAAGACAAACTAGCTGGATCAAAACCGTTCCACAGCCCAGCTTGCGTGTCGGCGCCGGTTGCGCCAAGCTGAATAGCGATGCTTGAATCTTTCGAAGCCCTTTTGCAAAAAGCGGAAGCCGCACACGGCCACATGTGTGCGGGCCAGGTACTCGGCGTGCGCATGTCTCTGCTCGGCCTCAAAAACCTAGGCATCGACGATCCTCTCGGCGCCGACCGCAAGCGGTTGGTTTCGTTTGTTGAGATTGATCGTTGCGCCACCGACGCCATTGGCATGGTCACCGGCTGCCGCCTGGGCAAGCGCACGCTCAAATTTCGGGACTGGGGCAAAATGGCCGCTACCTTCGTCGATCTCTCAGCCGGCATGGGTGTTCGCATTGTCGCGCTCGAAAATTCACGCGATCTCGCCCGCCAGCTCCATCCTGAAATCGAAAACAAGAGTCATCAGCAGATGCTCGCGTACCGCGAACTCGCCGACAATCAGTTGTTCCGTGCGGAGCGCGTTCGAGTACCCGTCGATCCCTCGGAGTTGCCGGGCTACAAGGCAGACCGCGTGGTCTGCGCGCGCTGTGGCGAAGGTATCAATTTTGGTCGGTTCGAAGAAGTTGCAGAGGAGCGGTTCTGCCTCAGCTGCGTGCACCCGGATTTGCGCTACTGGACATCCGTCTAAGACCCATCCCCAAGGTTGGCACGCTTTGGGCATGGGAGTATTCCCGCGACGCGCTAGAGCCATGTCTCGGCTCGGACTGGACTCTAGCTAATCGGAATGCTGCATCCGGCCGTGGAGTCCGCCCCATTTGCGTGCCCAGCGAATATCGGTCCCCGACCCGGATGGAAATCAGGGGCTGCTTATCGGTTGATTCGTTCCGGTAGGCAAGCTGCTGGGTTAAACTCCACAGAACCCAGAACATAAAAGCGAGAGCAAGTCCCACTGGAATCAGAAATAGATAATGCAGGCTGGTCAGGTGCATGGTCGTCTCTCTCGGGGCCGCTTCCAACAGTCGGGGATCGGTTCAATCCTCTGCTGAATTCGCCTCGAATACAGAAGGCTCCCAAAGACGTAAGGAAGGGGAACTAAAACGATAAAGTGTTTATAAAGGCCATCCACCAAAGTCATACCATCAAACCCCCGGGATTTGCCCTCGCCTTACGATTGACAGCGCGTGCCCTCTCCTTGACACGGTTGCGGCTGCGCATTTCTTATCTGTAGTAGGCCTTCTCTTGAAGTCGGGCTGGAGTGTGCGCCGCATCGAGAGGCGCATTTTCCCGCTGGCTTTTAGGGAAGACCGTGTCGAACAGGAAGCAGAAGGTGAGCTGGGTCACTGGTTTGGCTCTGGCAGAGGCAGTAGAGTACGTTTGCCGGGTCAAATGAAGGATCTCAGGTTCCACAGCCTGTGCCGGAAAGATCAGGAGGCCAGGACGATTCCCGGAGACAAATCTGTTTTGAAGGCGCCCGCCTGGCGGAAATGCCTGCGCCTTGAACGTCGGAACCATCGGCGGTCAGAGGTGAGCAAAGGATGAGTGTGACGACGAGTTTTGCTTTGATGGCGGCTGCGCCCGCCGGGGGCGGGAGTGGCATTACCATGCTTCCCCTGCTGCTTCTGATACCCCTGATGTATTTCGTGATGATCCGGCCGCAGCAGAAGCGGCAGAAGCAATGGCAGCAGATGCTTGCCAGCATCAAGACGGGTGACAAGGTGACCACTGCGGGCGGCATCCGCGGGATTATCCTGTCCATCAAGGATGACGCGATCATCATTCGCGTAGCGCCCGATAACCTCAAGATCGAAGTGGCCAAGAGCGCAATTGCATCCGTCACCACGCAGGAAGAATCGGGATCTTGAGCTTTAGCGGGGCCGCGGGGAGCGCACAACGCATTCCGTCCGTCGCTGCAAAAGATCCGGTCAACGAAAAGTTGTGAAGGCGACAGCAGTTTGAACTAGAGAATTGAAACCATGAAGAAAAATCTCAGACAGAAGATTGTCATCATCATCGGAGTGCTCCTCGTATTTCTATACGGCGCTTTCTTCGGCTTCGACACGCCCAGATTCGGCGGCGATCAGCCGATGATCAACCAGCTCACGCAGCACATTCACCTAGGCCTCGACCTTCAAGGCGGCGTCCACCTGATTCTCAAGGTCCAGGTGAAAGAGGCGGTCGGGACCGAGACCGACAATACGGTTGCGCGGATTGAACAGGATCTGAAGACGGCGAAGTTGACGTTTTCGCAGGTCTACAAGCCCGATCCAACCAATAATCCGCAGTCGATCCGTATTGAGGGGATCACTTCGACTCAGTCCAGTGCTGTAAGTTCCCTCCTCGACAGCAAGTACTCCAACGAGTACGACATTAGCGGCGGCGGCAACGATAACAGTCTGGCCGTTACCATGAAGCCGAACATCGAGAAGGCGCTGGACGACAAGACTGTTCAGAACACGATTGAAGTGATCCGGGACCGCGTCGACACTCTCGGTGTCAGCGAACCCGTGATTCAGCAGTATGGACTTGGCGACAATCAGATCCTGGTCGAGTTGCCAGGCATCTCCGACCTCGATCGCGTCAAGACCCTTATCCAATCCACTGCGCGTCTTGAGATTCACGCCGTGGTTGGAGGGCCTTATCCCGACGAGCAGGCGGCCCTGGCGAGCGTAGGCGGCAACCTTCCCACCGATGAAGAGCTGGTTCACGGCTCCGGATCCATGGCTACGGGCTCTGATGTCGATAGCGTCTACGTTTTACAGCGGGTAGCAATCGTTGCAGGCACCGATTTCCGGTCTGCCGATCCTGGGACCGATTCCAACACCGGACAGAGAACGGTTCACTTCACGCTGACCAATGAAGCGGGCGACAAGTTTTACGAATACACCAGCGCCAATGTCGGCCACAGTATGGCGGTCGTTCTTGGTGGCCGGGTCAAGGAAGTTGCCAACATCGAAAGTGCGATTCGCGATTCAGGCGAAATCCGCGGCAGTTTCTCGCAAGACGAGGTTGCCATCCTCTCGAAGATGCTCAGCACCGGCGCACTGCCGGCCACGCTCAACTATTTGGAAGACCGGACCGTCGGCGCCTCACTGGGCTCGGACTCGATCAAACAGGGCGTCACGGCAGCGGTTGTCGGCGTCCTGCTGGTCATGGTCTTCATGCTCATTTACTACAGGGGATCGGGCATCAACGCAGATCTTGCGCTATTCCTGAACCTGGTCATCCTGTTGGGGTTCATGGGCTTTTCCGGCGCTACGCTCACGTTGCCGGGGATTGCCGGAGTCATCCTCACCATCGGCATGGGCGTCGACTCTAACGTGCTGATTTTCGAGCGCATCCGTGAAGAAGTTCGAGCCGGCAAAGCGCCCTCGGCCGCGGTCGATCAGGGCTTTGCACATGCCTGGACGACGATCGTCGACACCCACGTGACCACAATCGTTTCAGCCCTGATCCTGATCATCGTGGGTAATGGGCCAGTAAGAGGATTCGCAGTTACCCTAACCTTTGGTTTGCTGGCTAACTTGTTTACGGCCGTTTATGTATCCAGGGTCATCTTCGATACCCACGTGAACAATCTCAAGCCGGGAGAACTCGTCTCCATTTAGTAGCGGACGGGGAACGTAAGGCGGGGAATGTAATCATTGCACTCCGGAAACTTGTGACTCCGGACAGAGGAAGGCAGAGAACCAGTGGAATTCTTTCGTAGCGTAAGCGTTGATTGGTTGGGAAAAAAGTGGTATTTCCTTGCCTTTTCATTGATCTTCAGCGTTTCGGGCATTATCTCCATGGCAATGCACTGGAAGACGATCGGCAGTCCAGTGCCATTGGGCGTTGACTTCCGCGGAGGTACCGAAGTCCAGGTGAAATTCTCGCAGCCGCCTGATATTTCCAAGATCCGTGCTGCCGTCGAAGCTGCCGGAATCCATGACGCAAAGATACAGAATTACAACGGTTCGGCGTCAGATGAGGTGCTTATTAGCCTTCCTGAGCAGCGCAACGAAAGCGCGCTGGATACAGGGAGGCAAGTGGTTGTGACTGCTCTCCGCGAACATTATGGAAACCCTTTTGCGGATTCTGATGTGAAGGTTGACGTGGTTGGACCCACGGTTGGTCGCCAGTTGGAAGTCAAGGCTATCGAAGCTACACTCCTGTCCCTGGCAGGAATGTTGGTATACCTCTGGTTCCGCTTCCAGCTGATCTATGGCGTCGCAGCCGTAGTCGCCTGCTTTCACGACACCCTGATTACCTTAGGCTTCTTCTCACTCACTAGTCAGGAGATAAGTCTTACCGTCATCGCTGCGATCCTGACCCTGGTAGGCTATTCCATGAATGACACCATCGTCGTCTTCGACCGCATCCGTGAAAACCTCCGGATGAGCCGGCGCGAGTCTCTGCCTGACGTGGTGAACCGCAGCATCAATCAGACCCTGAGCCGGACTGTGCTGACCTCCGGCCTGACGTTTTTGACGGTGCTCTCGCTGTTCGTCTTTGGTGGACCGGTTTTGAGGGGATTTTCCTTCGCCCTGGTGGTTGGAATTCTGATCGGAACCTACTCTTCCATCGCCATTGCGGCGCCTATGCTGGTGGCATGGCAGCAGTGGCGGGCAGGCAGCGGCGGCGCGGCGGTTCTTCCAGCAGCGAAACGGTCCAAGGTTTAAGAGTGCGGGTGCACTTCTTTTGCGGCAACCTTTGCATGTAGTGGGCAGTTCTGATATAGGTGAAGCACGCTTTCAGTGAGCGTTTTAGAGCACGGGAACATTTGAACTTCCCGCGGTGTCTAAACAGAGGTAACCAACACCCCGATTCGAGGCTGGCCATGTTTGAAGATTCCACATTTGAATCGAGCGGAAAGATCAAAAGCAAGAGCGGTCGCTGGATGATGTTTACCTTCATTACCAACGGCGCAATTCTGGTTGCCATGATCCTCTACCCGCTCATTTACCCAGAGGCGTTGCCTAAAGCGATGATGCAGACCTTGTTGGTTGCCCCACCGCCACCGCCACCACCACCGCCGCCACCACCACCGGCTGAGATCATAAAAGTGGTGCACGTTCAGTCTGAGATGATGAACAACCAGTTGATTGCGCCAACAAAAATCCCCAAAGACATTAAGCAAGTGGCCGAAAAGGAAGCGCCCCCAAGCATGTCGGGCGTTGCTGGAGCCGAGGGTTTGGGCGGTAGTTCAGGCGGCGTCATCGGAGGTATGTTCGGCTCAACGAACGCACCCAAGGTTCAGGCCGCTCCGCCAAAGAAGGTCAACATCTCCGCCGGCGTCGCTACCGGTATGTTGATCCAGAAGACTACGCCGACGTACCCACCGATCGCTAAAGCGGCACGCGTCTCCGGCACCGTCGTGATTCAGGCGACCATTTCCAAGACCGGAACGATTGAAAATCTTCGCGTCGTCAGTGGTCCTGCCATGTTGCAGCAGGCGGCCCTTGATGCGGTGAGAAGCTGGCGTTACCGGCCTTACCTGCTCAACAACGAGCCCGTCGAAGTGGAGACAACGGTCAACGTGATCTTCACCCTGGGCGGATAGTTCAATCTTCGGCTCTTTCTCGAAATGGAAAGAGCCTTGTTTTTTGACCTGAATGCGAATCCCAAAGAGCCGCATTCCCAATCGCAGAACCGGGGATGATGTATCCCGAGGCAACGACGCTCCAGCTGGCGCCCACCAAGCTCGATCTCCTGAAATGGTTTTTCTTGAGAAAGACAGTGAGCGGCGGTATTGAATGAAGCTGAAAAGGAGTCAGTTTCCTTGGTTTTGCCACCATCAATCCGCGAAAACGGATAGTCTCAGTTCACAAACTCCTTAGGAGGAACGATTCAAGTGATTCTCGCTCAGCTCGCACATTTCGCTTCGCACACGGTCAACAGCCTGGCATTCTTTCAGGAAGAGCAGGCAGTAAGCTTTAGCCCGCTCGGACTGTGGCAACACATGGGATGGCCGGCACGCACCATCGCCATTATCCTGTTCATCGAGTCGATCTGGTCGCTGGCCGTTATGATCGACCGCTACCTGTACTTCTCAGCCGCCCGCAAGCAGTCGCGCGAGTTCGCGCCCAAAGTTGCCGGCGCGTTGAAGGACAGCAAGCTGGAAGAGGCGATCAAGATCGCCGATCGCAACAAGAAGTCGCACCTCGCCGAAGTTGTCACCGCCGGCCTGCAGGAGTTCCGCGCTTCTGGTGGTGTTGCCAGTGAGGCAACGATCGAGAGCTCAGGCCGCGCGTTAGAGCGCGCCGAGGCAATCGTTCACGCCAAGCTGAAGAGAGGCCTTGCGGTTCTGGCCACGATCGGCTCCACGGCCCCCTTCGTTGGACTTCTTGGAACGGTTATCGGAATTCTGAACGCCTTCCAACAGATCGCCACCCAGAAGACCTCCGGCATTGGCGCGGTCGCCGGCGGTATCTCTGAGGCGCTGGTAACCACTGCGTTCGGTTTGCTGGTGGCTATTCCCGCCGTTATGGCGTTCAACTACTTCACTGGCCGTGTCGAAGCCTTCGACGTAGAGATGGACAACTCTTCGAGCGAACTCATCGACTACTTCATCAAGCAGAGCAGCAAGCGCTAAGTAACCCGGGTGCAGCTCCGAGCGAGGAACTCTCCGGCGGGCAGGAAGCGGCAACGCTCTCCTGCCCCCGGTTTCAAGCAAAGCGCGGCAGCCCTATCGAGAGAGAGCCGGATGTCCTCCGGTATATGAATTCAATAGGCACGGAGCCCAAACATGGGAATTGCGGTTCGTAACGAAGGCACTAAAGTCAACTCCAACATCAACGTCACCCCCATGGTCGACGTGATGCTGGTTTTGCTGATCATCTTCATGGTCATCACCCCTATGCTGCAGAACAAGGTCTCTGTCGATATGGCCAAAGTGGATAATCCCACCCCGATGCCTGACGCCGACAAGGAAGATGCCATTGTGGTGGCCATCACCCGCGACGGCGGTGTGTTCCTCGGCCAAAACAAGGTCGCTACTTCTGAGCTGGGAGGTCTGGTCCGTGACAAGCTGGCCGATACGCCAGGCAAGGAAATCTTTATTCGCGCGGACGCACGCGCCCAGTTCCGTGGCGTAGAAGACGCGATCGACGCCGTGCGTACTGCCGGCGTGGACGAGGTGGGCTTGCTTACCAACAAGCGTGAAGGTCCCGGCGGCGCTGGCGGGCAGTGATCATTGATTTGGAAATGCAGTACATAACCATTTGCATTACGCGAGGAGTTTGAAGCCATGGCAATGACAGCTGGAGGTAGCAGTGGTGGCGCAATGGGCGACATCAATGTCACCCCGATGATCGATATTCTGCTGGTGCTACTCATCATCTTCATGGTCATCGTGCCAGTGACGCCCAAGGGTCTGGATGCGCTGGTGCCGCAGCCGCCGAAGAATCCGCAGCAACAGCCGCCGCAGAACGACCGCACAATTGTGGTGCAGGTGGTTTATCGCCCCGGTGCAGCTCCGGCCTACAAGATCAACGAGACCGATGTTGCGCACAACGATTTGCTCCCCAGGCTGACTGAGATCTACGCCAACCGTGCGGAACGCGTAATGTTTGTCAAGGGTGATGATGACCTGAACTTCGCTTACATCGCTGACGTGATCGACATCGCCCATGCGGCCAACGTGGATCACATCGGCTTGATGACGCCGAAGATCATGGCCGGTCAGTAGGTCGCAACTTCACTCAATCTCTCCTCGCTTAGGAAGAAAGGGGATTACTGCGATGACCGCGACAAACGGCGATACCAGTGGCGTGGCTTCTGAGATTAACGTTACGCCCATGATCGACGTGCTGCTCGTGCTGTTGATCATCTTCATGGTCATCGTCCCCGCGGTTCCCCGGGGAGAGGCAGCGCTGGCTCCGCATCCTTCATTGAACGGCGGCACCGTACATGATGCCGTCGTCCTTGAAGTACTTAAGGGAGCCGACAGCGCAATCAAGTTCCGAATCAACCAGCAGCCAGTCGCGCAGGGGGAGTTACAGTCGCAACTCGCTGCCATCTATGCCAATCGCGCGCAACGCGTCTTGTTCGTCAAAGGCGACGATCAGTTAAGCTTCAAGCAGATTGCTGATGTGATTGATATTGGCCACGCCGCCGGAGTCGATCAGATCGGATTAATGACACCGAAAGTTCTGGCTGGGCAATAGGAATCTCATCAGCTGAAGAACACAGTTTGATCATGGGTAACAGGAGTACAATTTGGCCAACCTGGTTTCGGAAACTCTCGCCCGTTTCCATGTGCATGATTTTCAAGGTGCGCAATCGCTACGCACGATCTGAAGGAGAAGAATAAGAACATGAATCGACCCGCACGAATTACGGCGCTCGCGGTTGCTCTGGCCGGCATGGTGCTTTCCATGGGCGGGTGCAACCGCCTGCAAGCCCGTGATCAATTGAATAAGGGAGTGGATGCGTACAAGGCCGCCCGCTATGAAGAGGCGATCGGACACTTCCAGAAAGCTACGGAGCTGGACCCTAGTTTGCCGATGGCAAAGAGCTATCTCGCCACGGCACTCGCCCAGAACGTCGTCCCCGGCCTCACAACTCCTGACAACCTGAAGAACGCCCAACAGGCGATCAGCATCTTCCAGGATGTTCTGTCCAAGGAACCCAACGACGTAAACAGCCTCAAGCAGATTGCGGCCATTTATTTCAGCATCAAGAATTTCGACGAAGCGAAGGACTTTCAGAAGAAGGTATTGGCGGTTGATCCCAAGGATCCAGAGGCCGCTTACACCATTGGCGTGATTGACTGGACGCTGGCACACGAAAACACACTGAAGGCGCTGGCTGCAGTCAACATGAATGACGACGGCGAAGGCAACGCAAAAGCGCCAAAGAAAGTGCTGCAAGAGATCAAAGATAAGAACGCCCCTCTTGTGGATGAAGGAATTCAGTATATAAACCAGGCCATGGCGAACCGCGCCAACTACGACGAGGCAATGTCATACGCCAATTTGTTGTATCGCCGCAAGGCCGATGTGGATTACAACGATCCGTCAGCAGTGAAGTCAGACGTTGCCGCAGCCAAGGATTGGAGTTCCAAAGCCATGGGCACCCGCAAGTCCAACGAAGAGAAGAAGGACAAAGGTCCCGGCGGAATCACCATGGATTCGAGTGGCAACATGAAGTAGCCGCCAATTCAATGCAATCGAAATACGGCCTCCGCTGCATGCGGAGGCCGTATTAGTTTGTGTCGGCAGAGATCGATTCCGAGCCGGTAGAACGTTCCGGAGTCCCTCTCTTCTGCTTGGGGCGATATCAATCCGATCGACAATCGTGCCGAACTAGGCAGGAAGATGATGGTCTCCGTGATTAAGCTGCAGAGGGGTGAAATCGCTCGAAGGCTCAGCAACGTTAAGAGCTACGGGTGAGACGCTGGCAGCAGGAGATTCCGCTGAGGCGCGGAAGCCAATGTATCGGACGACCGGAACGTGAGTTCTATTTCGCGCCTTGCTTTAATATCTGTTCGGCAAAATAGTTTCGCACCTTGGCGTCGTCGCGCAGCATTTCGTAGTAGGCAAGCCTCAGCAGTTGCGCATGGCTTTCGCGCAATCCCTGCCGAATGCTTTGCTGCACGCTCGGATTGTTGAGATCGCGCTGCCCGGCCGGTTCGCGCGCGATCAGCTTATAAAGGGCATAGCCGACAGCTCTCTGCGTCGGTCCTGCTCCACCATAGACGGGCAGCACATCCGTAATCTGCCCAACTTTTAGTTTCTCGATCGCAGCGAAAGTTCCCGGATCTCGTTGCTGCAAATTCGTCTCCGATATGAAACCCATATCACCTGCATTCGAATTTGTGTTCGGATCTTGCGAATAATTCATGGCCAGATTGCCGAAATCCTCTCCGGTGGTGAGGCGGTTTCGCACTGTCTGGATTGTCTTGCGCGCATCGGCATCGCTCATGGCCTTGTTATTTTGCAAGTTGCCGGCCTGCTGTGATGGCCCCGCGGTCACTACGATCCATGCCAGATGATATTGTGGTTCGATTACGTTGAATTCGGACTTATGCTCCGAGTAGTAAGTGCTGATATCCGCGTCTGAGATGTTGATCTTCGATTCGATTTCCTTGTTAATCAGCTTGTCAGAAGTCAGCTTTCGCCGGATCTGCTGCTTCAAATCATCCAGCGTCATGTTCTGTTGCTTCAGCTTCTTGTCGAATTCTTCCTGCGTGAAGGGCGCTTTCAGTTCGGTAAGCTTCGAGTTCACGTCTTCGTCGGAGGCCGCCAGATTCAGCTTTGCGGCTTGCTGGTCGAGGATCTCATCGTCGATCAGCTGGCGGAGGAGGTTCAGGCGCACAATGGCAGCCTGTTCGGGACTGGGACCTTGAGGAGCTTCACCTTGCGCGCTCTTATAGGTGTTGTAGGCCTTGTCCAGATCGGAACGAAGTATGTCCTTGCCGTTGACTGTAGCCATTACGTCGGGCGAAGGTGCGTGCTTGCATGAGGCCAATGCGACCAGCAAAAGTGTGCTTGAAAGGGCCACTACAATCGGCTTGCGACGCTTGAAAGCGAAAACTTTGACTTGCAACCTGTATCTCCTCGGGAGCCCACCGAGGCCCCGGTACTACAGAATAAATCCCAATATTGTGGCTCCGGAACGAAAGACCAACATTCGGTGTTATCGGTCGAGTCGCTCATCCATCCGGAGGAATCCGGCGTTGACAACGGTTTTGGACATTACTTACTCTTGGCGGCGGGCGGCGCAGTCTGTTCGGCAGGCGGAGGTTCGATGCCGTCTGCACGCAGGGCTCGATCAATCACGATCCACACCTGCTCCGCAGGAAGAGCGCCATTGATACGTTCACCGTCTATAAACAAGGCAGGTGTTCCATCGATGCCCAATGCCTCAGCTTCCTTCGCCGAGGCGCGCACCTGCGTCTCATCTTGCTTGGCGAGACAGGCGTCTAGTTTGGCGCTATCCAGTTTCGCCAGCGTTGCCTCTTCGCGTGCAATCCGATCCAGCGCAGAGAAGCTCTTGGGCAGATTCCGGTCTTCGCCGGTCACTTCCTGGCCGTGTGCGTGCACGTAATCCACGAAATTCCAGTAGACCGGACTGCTCTGTTCCGCCAGGCAATTTGCATCCACCGCAGCATGCATGGCCCACGGGTGCAGTTCCGTCAAGGGGTCATCTTTGTAGATAAACCGCACCTTGTCCTTATAGCGTTCCATCGTGGAGGGAAACAGAGACGAATGCATGCGTGCGCAGTACGGGCACTCGAGATCGTCAAAGTTGATCACCGTCACCTTTGCATCAGGATTGCCGCGAATCGGACGCCCGGCAATGTTGATGTTGAATACGGGGTCCTTGGCGAGATCAAATGTCTCCAGCCGCGCCAGTTTTCTGTTATCGGAGGAGATCAGGAAGTCAATCACCTTCTTCGTCGAACCGTGTGAAAGGGTGATGGGCAGGGTATCGAAGCCCGATATCTGGCTTGAGGCTCGCTGGCCGAGGGTGACCGAGACGTCTGGTGGGATGCCGAATTGCGAACGAACCATCACTTCGACACGCCGATTCAGCGCTGCGTCAGGACTTGCAGACCCGGCGGACTGGGCTTTGCAACCTACGGCCAAGCACAAGGCAAAGAGGCCGGCCAAAAAATGTATACGCGACAAAGAGTTGTCCTCTTATGCAAGGATATCCCAGCCAAGCCCTTGCCGAGCGCAGGAATGGACCGTTGCTATGTTACTGACAAGTGGACGTCAAAGGCGGCGAAAGGCAAGCAGTCGGCCATAAGCAAGAGAGTGATCTGGGATGGCCGGGGGCACGGCGTGGGCTTCAGTAAGACGGTGGCAGGGTTGGATCGTGAAAGACCGTTTTTGACCGATTCATACCTTCACCCGCCGAACCGAAGTTGGCGAGCGTAAAGCCATAGAGATATTGGATATCGTCGCCGCGCACCGAGCCAAGCGCAAAGCGCCGGTAACCGAAGCTCAAACCGCAACAATTCCAGTTGTAAACCGCCTGTACTCCAGCGTATTGCAGCGCGTGATTGACGAAATCGTACCCACCGTTTGCCGCCAGATTAAACCCTGCACTGCTGGGCTTTCCGATTTCGAGAAACGGCTGCAACTGCTGACTCTGGAGGATAGAAGCGGCGCTCCCGTTCTCGTCGACTGCGTTGAGAAGAGAATGGCCGAGCCCCACGGTTGTTCGTCCCCAACTGTAGCCGGCAAACACGTTATCCGCATCGATACGCCCGGCTCTGGGGTCGTAATCCATGTCCCACTCGATGCGCAGATTGTGAATGGCTTCAAAGCGCAGGCGCGAAACGAGGGGGGATAGATTGCGCGCATCGGTTAGAAACGCAATGCCAGTCAAGTCGAGTGTCGTATCGAAGACATTTCTGCGGTCCGGAATGATGGCCCCGCCGAATGTAGGATTCAGGAAGTACTTTTGGGTGATCTGCCAACTTGCCCACTCTCGGGGCTGCGCGGGGCACGGCGTCGCAGTTGCGCTGTCCGCATCTGTGCAAGGCTGTGCATTCGTTGATCTCACATAGAAGCGCTGCATCAAGGTAAACCCTACCTCGTTGGTGTCGGTGGCGATGTCAGCGGGGTCGATGAGAGGAACATTGCGCGCTTTGACGCCGATCCCGCCCACAAAGCTATACATAATCTCGGGCTCGATCACGTGCCGCAGTTCGTGGTCGCCTATGGTGAAATCACGCTCCAATGCCGGCGGCCTGACATCGACTGAAGCTTCAAAATCGCTGCGGCTCAGCGCGTCATGGCTCACGGTGGGTGTGCCGCCATTGGCGCCCGTGAGGTCCGGATTCTGGCTTCCCGTATAGAAGGTCTCGCGGAGCGCGACTTCGGGGACCACGCTCCAGCCACCGCCCACAAGGGGCAGCGAAAGGCGAGGATAAAGATCGAAGCGTCCTAAGTTTCGAACGTGAAAACCGGACTCGGACCGATCCAGATAGCTGAGCGACGATCCCATTCTCCAGTAGAACGGGGATGTGTGGAGCGGCTCGTCCAGAACGTCGAAACGCAGGCTGGGAAGGTGCAGAATGCGCACCTCGTCGCCTTCGGTCGAGCTGGCGAAGTTCTGCAGCCTCTCCAGATATGCAGAGGGCACCAGGCCGTCGTGAGCGCGTGTCAGCGAAATCGTGCTGTGCACCTCTGAGTTCACGGCCTGCAGATAGTTGTCGTTGAACACTAGCTTGTAGGTATAGCTTGAAAGATATTCGGCGTTCACCGCCGCATGGGTCTCCGGGCTCAGATCGTAACGACCTTTGGCGAGGATGTCGGCTCCCCCTTGATTCACCAATTCAGTTGACGGAGGAATGCGGATGCCGCGATCGATGAGCGCATTCCAGGTCGCCGTGAAGTGGTCGAGGCCGGGTCCCTTGTAGCGAAAGTCCCCGCTAGGCGCCCAGCCGCGCTTGCTGTAGTACTCGGTTCCTATCACCATGTCCATGCTGCGATTGATGGCCCAGTAGACCTGATCGCCCATCACCCAGCCCTTCACGCTGGAGTTGTATGGCAAAACCGGGATCAGTAATCCGCTTTCACGGCCCGTCTCGTCCGTCGGGTGCCGCAGGAACGGAAGATAGAACAATGGCATTCCCAGAAACTTGAAGACGGCATTCTTTGTGGAGGCTTCTCCGTTCTCCAGCTTGATCTGCCGCGAGATCAGCGCCCAGTCCGGCTTGGGCAGGCGGCAATTGGTCATTGTGCCGTCGACGATCTTATATTTGCCTTCGCTTGTCTGCAGGAGAACTCTGCCCGAGAACAGAAGGGGGTTCGCGGTGGAGTAGACCGAAGTGCGCCCCGCCCGCCTTACTCCGAGCGAGCCGGTGACGTCGAAGAAGCGAGCGGTGTGCATGTCGAGGCGCATGTCGCCATGCGAGGCGCTAATGTTTACATCGCTTGGGCCACCGGTCACCTGCAGGTGCCCTTCAGCTTCCAATACCGAAGTGTCGCGGTGATAAATCGCCTTGTCAGCGTGCAGGATGTAATCGCGGTAGTGAACCTCTACTTCGCCGGTTCCGGTCCATGTATTAGCCGCCCAGGTTTGGCGAGCTGCTTCCAACTGAACCGGCACGCCACCAGGCGGTATGGGCTCAGGTTTTGCGATGGGAATTGCTTCCTGTCCCGGGTCGTCTGGAAGCTGGGACGAAGATATCTCTTGACCGCCGTTTGCTCCGCTGGCCGAAGTCGGCGCAGGGGGTAACGGATTGGTCAACATCTGACAAGCAAGTTGAAGGTGACAGAGGGTCATCACCGTGATAAACACGAGATTACGAGGATGCATCCGAGGTCCAAGGTCAGCATAGCAAATGCGAACACTGGATATGCGTGTTCGGCGGCTTCTCTTAGTTGGACGTCATAGAAACATTAATCGCGCGATTCCGTTCAGGCTTTGCGGTGACCAGAGCGATTCAACAGGGCCAGTGCACCGGCCGGGTCAATATTGAAGGGAATTCAGAGTTTTGAGTACATTGGCTAGCTCGCCCACCCCACTCCCCTCGTGGAAGCAAGAAGTAAATCGTCGCCTCGCTGAGCACAAGACTCGCAAGGGTATCTCTGTCGTGGACCAGGATGCCGTTGACGATGGACAAACATCGTCAAACAGTCGGGCCGCTGCCGCCGCAGCGCGCGTTGCCGCGCGCTATGCCAAGGTGCCAAGCTTTAGCGAGATGCAGGCTGCCGAAGCACGGGGCGCCCTGCGCGCAGCCGAAGCAGCGACCAGGGCCGCGCTCGATGCGCAGGCAGCTGCACAGGCTGTGCTCGATCACATCCAAAACAATGGGACAGAGGCTGACGATCGCGCATACGAGTCGCATGAGGTTGAAAATCCAATGCAGGTGCGGCTGCCGCAGAACCAGCCTGCCGCGCCGACATTCGAAAAGACAACATCCGCCGGTGTGGAGATCCGTTGGGAGCCGGATATGCCTGTGCGCCAGGCACAACAGCAGAACCGCACGACAAGCAAATATCCGTGGGAAGCGTCCGCCAATATCGAAGAGGCGTTTGACGGAGACTATATTTATGAGTCCGTCGAAGCTGCGCAAGCTATTCCAGCCAATCTCATTGAGTTCCCGCGCGAGATAGTCGCCACGCGCCGGATGCGGCCGCGGATTACCGAGGCGCAACCTGACTCCATGGATCCGCAGCAGCTCAGCATCTTCGAGGTAGATCCGCATAGCGTTTCAACTGAGCCAATGTCCGCTAAGGCATCCTCGACCGCAGAGCCCACGTGGATCGGATCGAGCTGGCAGGAGATCAAGCTCGACGAACAGCCGCAACCGTTGCCTGACTACTACGCGATTGTGCCCGATAATGCCGTCAAGCTTTACCAGGCACCATTCGGAAGGCGCATGATGGCAACGATGGTGGACGCGTCAATTATCCTTGGCCTGGCGTTCGGAATGGCATACGTTGTTGCTTCGCGGTTCGATCATCTTCCCGGCATTCGCGTTTCTGAAGTGTGCGGAGCGATCGCCACCCTGGGATTGGCTGCGCTCTACGAGTGGTTCTTTCTCACCTTCGCGAAGGTGACGCCGGGGATGCGCTATGCCCAGCTTTCGCTCTGCACATTCGACGAAGAAGTTCCCAACGCGACGCAGGTGAAGGGGCGGCTGAAGGCGATGCTGATCTCGGTTCTGCCTGTGGGGCTGGGGATGGTTTGGTCGATCTTTGATGAAGACCAGATGAGCTGGCACGACCGGCTCTCGAAGACTTACCTGCGGCTGAGCTAGTGCACAATTTCACAATTTCACGGAATCCCTGGGTTTCTGCGTGTAAACCGTTTATTTTGTGCGGTTGGATGGGGACTTCACAGTTGCACAGGATTTATATTTGTTATGTTGGATATTAAGCTAAGTTTATGATTTTATGTTAGATATAGGATGGAACGAGGTAATATCGGGCTAAATTTCGCATATATTCGTTTAAGTTACTTACTTTCAGATGGTTGCGGCTTGTTGTGCGTTCACTAGTCCTGAACAACGATAGGTTGTCAGTTCCTTAGCTCCTCTTCTTCGCATTCCCAATTTCATTGTGCGCTTTTATGGGCAATTACCTTGCAAACGCCGAGAAGAATTTTGCTATTGATCTGGTTGGCTTTATGCCGCAATGGTGGAGACAGGGTATTGACATCTTGAAGATGACGGAAAACAGCGGGACGTTACCGCGTACCTCAAAGCTGAGATGGGAGTGATGGGGTGGGTATTACCCGTGCGGATCTGCTGTCGCGAAATTCAACACAGCCTAAATCAGGACTGTTTGAAGGATTTTTTACGTATGGATTGCTTGGGCGGGATATTGAGAATGCGGGGCCTCGCCGCGTTGTCGTCGGGCAGTTTGTCGTGAAGAATTATATTGAGGAGCGACTTATTCACTTGAATGCGGCCGTTGTAATCGATGAATCCGAGTTTGCGAAAGCGATTCATGAAGAAGCTGACTCGAGACCGCGTTGAGCCGATCATTTCTGCCAAAGTTTCCTGCGAAATCTTGGGGATCAAAGATTCAGGCTCGCCGGGCTTGCCGAACTCCGCCATCAGAAGGAGAACCCTGGCGAGGCGTCTTTCGCTGGAATTGAACAGTTGGTCGATGAGGTCGGCTTGAGTGCGCATGCTCCGCGCCAATAGAAACTTGACGAAAAGATCGGAAAACTGCTGTTCCCCGTGCATGGCGCGCACCATTTCATCGCGCTCGATCTTAAGTGCAGTGCAGGCTGTGAGAGCGGTCGCCGAAGTAAGGCGCTTTCCGGCGACGGAAGCAAGCGACTCCTCTCCGACGAAATCGCGAGGCACCAAAAGCGTGATGGTGGCTTCTTTGCCCTCTTGTGAGACGACAGTGACTTTTGCGCGACCTTTTTGGAGATAGTAGACACAATCGGCTTCATCGCCTTGGGAAAAAAACGATTGCTTTGCTTTAAGCTCAACGATTTTTCGACCAATGCCGGAGCTCTCAAGAAAGGCTTCGGGATCGAATGTAGCTAAACCTATCCCATTCATTTTATAGGCCTTTCATTCTACTTGCCGTACCAGAAGGAGGAACATAATCCCTTCCTGGATGTGTAAAACACACCTAATGCAAGGGCTATTTTTCCACCAATTCAGGCTTGAAATCTGTATCGTTTTATACACTTTATGTCGCCTATCGAACAGAAATCCGGATTGTAAGCAGGCTGGCCTGGAGCAGTTCACGCAGGGACGAAAGCAGCTGGGCTTTCTGTTCTCAGCCCTGTGGGCAAATCATATGTAATATGGAACTTACCGTCTCTGATGCCCACATTCATTTAGCCTGAACAATCTGATTTTTGGAGCGGGCAATGCGAGGTGCGTTCTCGAGGGTTGTTTCAGGATCCACTCCAAGCCACGCTATCGCGCCTGCTACGGCCAGCAGAGCTGCAGCCAGGAACGACGAAGTCCAGCCGAAGTGAAAGGCAATCCAGGGAGTAAGCGAAGCCGTGACCGCGCCGCCGATCTGCGCTCCCGTGTTCATCACGGCCGACACTACCCCTGCATGCTGACCGGCGATATCGGCGGTGACGGACCAGTAGGAACTTTGCGAGATGTAAAGCACGCCTACCCCCGCCGCGAGCGTCATGGCAGCGATGGGAGCGCTACCCACACGGGAGCCGAGTATCAGAAACGCCGCCGTGACAAGCAGCGAGAAAAAGCCGGGACCACAGCGGCCGGCGCGTAGCCCGTGGCGCGATGCGATCCAATCGCCGAGCACACCGCCGGCAAGGCAGAAAACGGTCATCGCGATGAAGGGAAACATGGCGTAGAAGGCGCTTGCCTTCAGGTCGAGACCGCGCGACTGCGCCATGTAGAGATAGAACCATCCGAGGAAGATCCAGGCGATATAGCCGAAACAGAAGCAGGCGAATGTGAGCAGAAGCAATGTGCGGCTGCGCAGGATCGCACGCCAGGGAACGCTGGTCCTCACTTGATCACTTTGAGGAGCCTCAACCAAGCCTGCGCGAATTGTTTTGAGTTCGGCGGGCGAAACGAGCGGATGTTTTTCGGGGGTGTCGCGCGCGATGAGGAACCAGGCGATGCCGGCGACGACACCGACTCCGCACTGAACCAGAAAGCGGCGCGCCATCCGTGTGCGGATATGATTGCGGCCAGCAACGGAGGGGTCAGACCGGCGCCGGCGCCAACTCCGGCAAAGATGACGCCGTTAACGGTACCGCGTTCCCGTGCAGGAATCCACTGGGCTACGAATTGATTTGAAGCCGGATACATGATCGCCTCACCGACTCCGAGCGCGGCGCGGACGGCTATTAGTATCAAAAGGGCGCCGTCCATCCGCGGAGAAACCAGCGCCGTGGCAAGCGTGAAGGTTGCCCACCAGAGCACCGCGAGGGCGAGAGCGCGCCAGGGTCCAAGCCTGACTGCGATCCATCCTGCAAGAACCTGAGACGCCGCATATCCGACGAGAAATGCGCTGATGACCCAACCGAGGCGGACGTTGCCGAGGCTAAACTCGCTGCTGATCTGAGGGCCGGCAATGGAGATATTGGTGCGATCAAGGAAGGCAATGGCGCTCAGCAAAAAGAGAAAGACGACAAGCACGGCGCGCATTGGCAACTTGATCATCCTGGCAATACTCTGATTCTGGAGTCTACCGAACTTGTCTGCGGCGAGGCGTGCGAAAACGAGCAGAGCGCGGTCAGAGCAAGCGCGTGATGTCGCCGGCTAATCAGATCTCATCGCAGGGGGCGCTGCATGATCAGCAGGCGCAGCCATTCTCCGAATTTGCACCCTGCTTCAGGCAGCAAACCTACCTGCTGAAATCCGAGCGACCGATGCAGCGCGACGCTGGGGACATTCTCTCCACAGATGCAAGCAACCATGGAGTGACAGCCTTCCAACTGGCAGTCGAGGATCAGTTGCGCCAGGAGCATGGAGCCGACCCTGTGGCCAGTGCAATCGGGGCGCACATAAATGGAGTCTTCGACAGTGAAACGATATCCATCGCGGGGGCGGAATTGTGATGCGTAACAGAAACCGACGATATAGCCCTCAAGCTCTGCGACCAGGTAAGGCAAACCGCGATCCAGAACGGCCTGCCGTCGTCTACGCATTTCGGACTCGTCTGGAGGAACCGATTCGAATGTCGCCGTGCTCGTCGCGACGAAGTTGCCATAGATCGCGGTGACATACGGTATGTCTGCGTAGGTTGAGGGACGAACCAGGCATTTCGACACGCCGGGATCGCCTTTGATAGAGTCGGCGACGGCAATCGAGGATCCCAGTCGGCTTGGACTGGAAATCGTCTTCCAGAGGTTTGGATCGAGTGCTCCCACTTTGTTAAAGCCGGCTCAGGACCTCACGTCCTTCTCAAGTAGACTCCGAAAAATATAAAGAAGGGATAAGACCCCCTCATCGCGGTTGCCAGGCCACCCCGACGCCGAACGGCAAGGAACTGTCGGGAGGAATGGCGTCGCGCTACACGCGGTCGACTTCGGTAAGATGATATGCAAATCAAGTTGCTCAGGCGTTTTCGGTTTTGAGGGGTGAGAACTGTCTAAGAACGGATTGCGACGAGACGGACGCGCGAGCTTCGGATTGTCAGCGGAGGATTTGCGCACGTTGCGCGCGTTGAAGACGCCGGCGCAGATTCAGAAGTTCGTTGATGCGCTGGAGTACCAGTACGCGAACACGGCGTTGTCGCCGCAGCGCGTGCTGCGGGAGCGCAAGGGGCATTGCCTGGAGGGAGCGTTGCTGGCCGCTGCTGCGCTGCGTGTGAACGGGCGTCCGCCGCTGCTGATGGATTTCGAGTCTGTGCATGACGACGACCACGTGGTAGCTGTCTACCGCGAGAATGGACTGTGGGGCAGCATCGCCAAATCGAACTTCGCGGGCATCCGCTTCCGCGCGCCCGTCTATCGAACGCCGCGCGAACTGGCGCTCAGTTACTTTGAGTTCTACTACAACCTGCGCGGCGAACGGACGTTGCGATCCTACTCGCGGCCCGTGAACCTGGAGCGACTGGATGGCCGGCACTGGATGACCTCAGAAGAAGATGTCTGGTGCGTCCCGGAACTACTGATCGCGGCTCGGCAT
>Ga0209004_1000079_pt1 | contig 26511 bp, 25 predicted proteins | sample TexAe_RefH0_M1_FD_187948 | JGI IMG/M metagenome (GOLD analysis project Ga0209004, IMG submission 187948) | Forest soil microbial communities from Davy Crockett National Forest, Groveton, Texas, USA - Texas A ecozone_RefH0_M1 (SPAdes) (version 2) | ecosystem: Environmental > Terrestrial > Soil >... | reverse complement strand
ACCTCTCTTCGAGGCTGACCCTGACCAGCCATGTTTCTCCAATAAGAACGCGATTCTAGAATCTCATGCGGAATTTAGGGAACAGCCGCGCCTTCATTTCAGTTTCACATATGTTGTATGGGGATGGCCGCGCAGCTTTGAAAACGGCAGAGACGTCACCGCTCCGTTTGGCGGGATTGCCTACCACTGCCATTCGTTACCGGACAATTTCAACTGTCTATTAAAGCTCCAGTGCAATTGCATCCCGGTTTGCCGTAAGAGGCCTTCCGGGAGCAATCGCACTGGCCAGTTGAACCGATCGGACGGCGGACCAATCGTATGTCTGATTGCGCCTTTCCGCTTACGAATTGACAGCAATTAGATCAGAACATCAGTCTTGCACCGAATTGAATCTGCCGTTCGCTCGAGGCCGTCGCCGTGCTTAGCCCAAAAATAGAGTTCCCGAGTTGGCTGTTGGGCGTGGCGAACGTCGCATGGTTGAAGATGTTGAAGAAATCCGCGCGGAGTTGCAACTGTCCTCTGTCCCTCGTTACCGTCGTGTTCTTCACGAGTGAAAAGTCGAGGTTCCACCAGGAAGGCCCCACATAGGTATTCCTGCCAAGATTGCCAGGCGCAGTCTGCACGGTACCGAGAGTGGGATTTGTCGTGGTGGGAACCGACCAGTAATTCTGCCAGTTGTTGATGGCGTCGCTCGTGAAAAACTGCGGATTGCCGTGTTGGGAATTCCTCTGAGCGGTCTGTATGAAGAAGGGCCGCGTTGCGTTTCCATCCGAGACATCTTGACCGTATTGCAGCGTGCCATAGGGCGACACGATGGTAAACGGAGATCCGGACTGAAGGTTATAGATACCTAGCGCCTGCCATCCCTTGCTCACAATCTTCGGAGCAGGTCCCCAGTTTCCCGGAAGGTTATAGCTGAAATTGCCGGACAGCCGCTGGGCAACCAGGTTATTCGCGCGTCCATACTCGCAGGTCAAGCAGGTCGGGTTGTTCAGCGACATTGCCGAATTCGCCTGCCCAGTATCCTGCCCAGTCCATCCGCTGAAGACAGAATCGCTATCCGTTAGATCCTGATCCCAAGTGTAGTTGATCTGAAATTGAACGCCGTGGCTAGGCGAATCCTTGCGAAGCTGCGTTTGCAGGCCGAGATAATGGACAAGCCCCTGGTTGTAGATCAGGTAGATTTCTCCAAGGCCTGGCGTAACTGCGGTGTAAGGGGCATTGGCGGGCAGCGCCCCGTAATACGAGTTCGGAAATCGCGAGTTATAGAGAGTCGTGCTGTCAGTGCTCACCCCGCTCACCGTGAGGATCATATCTGCGGGTAGCTGCTGTTCGAGCGTAAGATTCGCGTTCATTGTATAGCCGTTCTTCAGTTCCTCTGATGCCCAATCGCCGTTGATGCTACCAATCTGCGCTGCCACCGGGGCCAGATTGACAGGGGTGTTCGCGGGGATTTTAGTTGTGTCTCCATTCGGCGGCATTACCGCTCCCGCAGTGCTTGTCAACACAGGCAGAGTCACCGGGAGTGGCGTGAGAGAATACGGCGCGTTGCTTATAGTGCTGCCCGTCGCCATGGGAAAGTCCACCGCCGATTGGTCCGGATAGACAGTCGGGATAATGTTGGTAAAGGACGCGAATCCTCCCCGCAACACTGTCTTATTGGCCAGCCGATACGCAAATCCCACGCGCGGGACCAGGTTGAAGCGGTCAGGGTGGTAAAGAGGCTTCGGATTGATCACCATATGCCCCGTCAATGGGCCTTGGTCGACGATCGCTCCAAGACGGTCTCGTATCTCGTACGGTACCGACTGATACTCATACCGCACGCCCAGGTTCAGAGTCAGCTTGTCATTGACTTTAAAGTCATCTTGCCCGTATCCGGCCAGATTCCAAATGCGCAGGCCCCATTCCACAAGACCACCTGTAGGTCCATAACCCGTCATAGGCGTGCTGCGGCTATAGGCATAATCTGCACCTTCCATCATGCTGATCTTTCCGCTCGGGCTTCCGGTTCCAGCGGGGATGGTTGGTCCTCCATTGGTGGAAACAAGAGCCTGAGGAAGAGCAGTACCGGGTTGAAATCCATATTCGCCGCTTGGCCCTCCGCCGGAAACCCCGGTGCCGTCGTCCTGTCCGTAACGGAACTGCAGGCCAGTGGTGATCATGTGGCGCCCCTTGCTCCACGCAAGCCTGAAGGACGGCTCGTAATAGGTTTCGACATACCTTGTCATAAAGCTGTCTGGACCATAGCCTGCAAGGCTGCCATCGGAAAACGTCGTTTGGGTGGTCGCATCCGTTCCCGGCTCGTAACCTTCGATCTGACGATTCACCGCAAAGAGCACCGTGCTCAACAGATTGGGGCTGAAAGTGTGAGTCTCCCCAATTGCATAGTTTCTCGGGTCGTTGAAAATCGCGGCCGAAAAGGTTGGATTTTCAATGGCCGCAACAGGGTCCGTGTCCTCTTCGTTGTTGTTAATGTACGAGGCGCGTCCAAAGATGCTATCTCGTGCCGAAATCGTATCATCGATGCGGATGGAGAACTGATCCATGACGGTCGGCTGCGAGAACCCGATGTTGTAGGTATTTGCCCCGTACAATCCGTTGGGCTGGTTGGGCATTGGATAGGCGTTCAGAACTTTAGACGCGGTAGGATCGAGCGGAACCTGGTATTGATAACCGTTTAGCGTGACCAACCCGGTGCGTTCCGCTGCAGTCGGGACAGCGACAATTGTCGGCTCGCCCAGCGTTTGCCTCAGTCCCGCATATTCGCCCTCGAAAAACAGTTTGTTTCTAAGAATCGGGCCACCCACTTCTGCTCCAAATTCATTCCTGTGAAACGGCGGGACGGAGGTGGAAAAATAGTTCCTCGCATCGAAGTCGTTGTTGCGGACATATTCGTACGTTGAGCCGTGAAATTGGTTCGTGCCAGACTTGGAAACAATCTGCGTAATCGTGCCTCCTCCCTGACCGAACTCCGCGGAGTAGTTGGCCTGCAGGACCTTGAACTCGGCAATGGCATCGAGGTTGAAGTTCCAGAACTGGATGGTTCCCATCTCCGCATCGGTGGCATCTGCGCCGTCCAACTGGGCAACTGCGGTCTCTCCACGATTTCCGTTGCTGGCCCACTGCGGAGCTAACCAGCCCATCTCACCCTGGTCCTGAGCCATACCTGGTTGCAGCATCACGAGATTCTGGATGCTGCGTCCATTCAACGGTAGGTTCGCCACTTGCTGTGCGGTAACAAGTCCGGACACTTGGCCGTTGGATGTATTGAGCGCGGGTGGTGCGTCGGTCACCTCCGCCGTCTGCGTAGTCGCGGCCACGCCGAGAGATATCGGCAAATCACGGTCCTGGCTTACGTCAAGCCTGATATTCGCCACGGTTTTAGAGCCGAATCCAGGAGCGCTGACCGTCACCGAATAGGTTCCTACAATCAAGTTTGAAAATGAAAAAATTCCTGAATCATTGGTCACGGTAGTCTGGGAAACTCCCGTATCCGTGCGCAACGCGGAAACCGAGGCGTGCGAAATCACAGATCCGCTGGAGTCCGTGACCGTCCCTGAAATGACACCAACGGCCTGACCCCACATGTGCCCTGGAACCGCAAGAAGGATGAACGCAATCGTCCACCTGATATGTCTCATAGTCATCGCTCCAAAGCTCCCGCGCATAACATGCGCCTCCATCAGTTGAAAATTGTCGTTCTTGGTAAGCCGTATTAAAGCGGACCTTCTGCTCCGTTTGAACGGCTTTTGCGAGCCTTACTGCAGCTTTCTTGGGAGCCCCAAAGGGTCCCGCGGCTCATTTTCAGCGTTTTAGGAAACCGCTTTCCTAAAGCGATTTCAGATACTACCGAAAGTTAGTGGACATTGTCAAACTGTCTTCAGTTTCCGTACACGAGTCATATGAATCACACGGGGATGCCACTCCTGTTATGGGCCGATTAACAGGCATTTCTCACGAACGGCTGGAAACTTGACGCCCCAAAGCAGATAACTAGATTGGATGAATCCACACTCAGAGATAACTACATTACTGGCACTTAGGTCTTCGCCGGAGAGGAGTTCACTCTATCCAATGGAACCTAACATCCAGAGGAGCTCACAACTACGGCCCATCCTTTGCCCCGCGTGGAGGCCGGGCTCAACGCGGGGCCAGGTTGTGCCTGCCGTGACGCGAGTGAGACGTCTACTGATTCCTGGCGGGCGTAATGACAATGCTCTTAAAGGTCACAGTGCCCTCTTCGCTGCCTTGAAGGTAGATGGGGCCGGGTAACCCTTCGTGGCTATCGAGAGCGCCTCCAGTGATTCCTGGAATCTCCCGATTGTTGATAATCGTTATGCCGTTCTGAACAACCGTAACTTTTCTTCCCACAAACGTGAGGTCGAAGACTTGCCACTTGTCTACCGTACGTGGTTGTTCCGGAATTGGATCGAGGAATCCATAGACCCCTCCCGTGTGATGGCTGTTGGGTTCTGCGACGGAGTCGTTCTCGATCTGAACTTCATAGCGGCCGCGCAGAAACACACCGCTGTTGGAAGAAGGTCCACACTTGAACTCAACGTGCAGTTTAAAGTCTTCGAACGTAGCGTTGGTGATGAGTTCGGTTCCATGCCCGGTGCTGACGAGCATGCCGTTCTCAACTTTCCAGGTCCCCGCCCGGTTCTTGTCGTGAAGGTGCCACCCATTGAGGTCATTCCCGTCGAAGAGTTTGACGGACTGCCCCCAAATGGGTGAGTTTTTACGAATGAGCGCGGGAGCACGCTCTCCTGTCCAATGCCACGCTTCTCCAACTGAGGTCGTCACTGTCCCGTCCAAGTGCGAACCTACAAGCTTGCCTTGAAAGTGCATGTCGGTGGGGAAGCCTTCTTCGCCTTTCGGCGAGACAAATTGAATATTGGTTCCAGATATCTTGAACGTTTTAAGCGGAGTGGCGTGGTCGGTTATTCCAACCATGAGCATGGTTTCGTGCCCGCGATCTCCCGAGACTTGAATCCAGGACGGCAGTTCTCCCTTTGGAGTTGTTAGAGTCAGATCCCAGCGGCCCGCAATTGCATTTGCCGGCGGTTCGGCAGCCAGGCTCGATGGAATCTTCCCAAACGCAAAAAGTGTGGCAACGCAGAGCAACCCTTTGAGCGCAGCGGCTGTTGTGCTGCTATGGAATTCACGTGTAGTGCACAGAGGTGCCCTCGTGGCTACTGCAGCTTGCGGCTGTCTTGCGTATTTTTTCATTGGCTGAAAACACTCCTTCAGGGTTGAGTTCTTCCAGATAAATCGGAAACTTCAGGAGACACACTCTGGTTGGTCGTCTCAGTGCGGATTCCATTTCTTTGGGATCCTGCGTTCTTTGAGAGCCAAGCCTGTGCCGCTCCTGCGAGTCCAGTGTCAATTCCGAGTGCCGCGAGGGCGATGGTCGTATTCTCTACAGGCACTTGAGTACACATTTCGCGGATAGTATTCAGAGCACGAGGAAGAAAGAGGTGGCTACTCTTCATAACGCCTCCGCCAAGAACTATCGTGTCTGGGGCGAAGACAGTGATGAGGTTTGCCAGGCCAAGTCCAAGATAAAGGCCCTCTCTGTCCATAGCCCTTTGAGCCAGTGGTTCGCCCTGCTCTGCCAGAAAGCAGATCTCCTCTGTCGTTCGCGGAACCGGGACGGGATCTTGTTCCTGCATCCATGTCATAAGAGCCTCACCGCTCGCTAGACTTTCCCAACAACCATTGGCTTTGCAGTAGCAGCGCGAGCCGGAGGATGCGTCGATGATCTGGTGTCCGATCTCCGGATGCGCAGCACGTACACCGCGGTAAAGATTGCCTCCCAGAATGACGCCGGCCCCGATGCCAGTGCTTACCGTCACGTAGATCAGATGGCTGCTCCCCTTGCCCGCGCCGCATTTTGATTCTGCGAGAGCTGCAGCGTCCGCATCGTTTTCGACTGAGACCTGCACATTAAACTCTGTCTCAAGCGCGGCGATAAGGTTAGCCCCCTGCCATCCGATTAACGTCCCAACTTCACCGATAACACCGCTCAGGGGATCGAGTGGACCAGGGCATGCGACTCCGATTCCCACGAAGTCGCCTCCAACATGCGCGGCAACTTCGTGGAGCATCGATTTGGTGCGATCCATCGCTGGTTCAAATCCTAGCGACGGATGGGTAGGGCACTCCACGCGGGAAATAATTCTGCCATCCTCGGTGGCAGCACCAACAGCAATCTTTGTGCCACCTATATCGACAGCCCCGATGATCCTCACGTTTCATCCCTTCCTTCGTGATCTTGAAACCAGCCGGAAAGACGTGTTTAAGATTTTTCCACTACCTTCTCCTGCTGCGCATCGAAGTAGTACATTTTTCCATTGCGGTAAGAGCGAACGGACAGATCAGTGGCGACGAGGACCTTGAATCCAATGTCAGGATTGCAATTGGGCTGCCGGCGAGTGCGGACGCAGTCGAAGAAATTGTCGACATGTTTCAGGTCTCCTTCATTTCCGACTCCGTCGACACGCATCTCCGATTGCTTATACTTCTTCGCGAATTCTTCTACAAATGGAGATTCCGGGACGATATCCGCATAGTCGTACTGCCGAGTCGGCGGGCCTTCCCATTCATCGCTAAGATTGATCGATGCCTTGGTGCCGCGAATCACGGTTCGAGGACCGTGCTCGTTGACCTGGGAAGACTGAACGGTCATCGACCATTTGCTTGGAAAATCCGCCGCAGTCAGGAAGGTGTCGGGGACTTCGCGCCCGTCGTCATAAACCCACTTGCCCCCCATACCCACCACGCGAGTGGGAAACTCATTGGCCACGGCCATATAAAACGGGGCAACGATATGGTAGTGCAGGTCGGTCGCGATCCCTCCAGAGTAGTCCCAATACTTGCGAAAACGAAAGAATCGGTCCGCATCGTAATCCCTTTGCGGAGCGGACCCCAACCACTGTTTCCAGTCGATATGATTGTCGCCTGAAGCATTGGGGCCCGCCGCTGGGTCGACTGTCCAGAATTCCCCGCCGTTCCAATCGCCTTCCGGCGCGTTTCGACTATAAGTTCCTTCTACCTCGACCACTTGGCCGATCATCCCTGACTGGATGATCTCCCGAATCTTGTGCCAGCGGTTCCAGGAGAGCCCTTGAACACCCACCTGGACAATCCGCTTCAGTTCCTTGCTGCGGTGGGCTACCACCTTGCCCTCTTCAACGGTGTGCGTCATGGGCTTTTCCACGTAGACGTCCTTACCGCTCTCCATGGCCGCCAGAGTGATGGGCGCGTGCCAATGGTCTGGCGTGGCGACGAATACCGCATCGATGTCCGCACGCTGAAGCAACTCCTCATGATGAACGTACGTCTTCGCATCGGGGAACTTGGCGGATGCATTGCGAAGGCGCTTTTGATACACGTCGCAGAGAGCCACGACCTCAATATCAGGCTTGTTGGCGCGGTGCTGTTGCAAGAGTGCAAGGTGGTCGGAGCCTCGGTCACCCAGGCCAATCACTGCCACATTTATGCGATCGTTGGCGCCAAGAACGCGTGACCAGGCGGGCCTCGCCGCGATGGCCGCGGTCATCATGCCGGCGTTTATCAGGAGTCCGCGGCGTGAGATCGAGCGTGATAATACTGTTCTGCTACCTGCTGCAAACGAACCGGAACCGACATGCATGGGTAAACCTCCGGAGATGGGAAGCCGATGGGACGATTGGATCCAATCGGTTTTCTGCAATGGCTTTCTGCAATCGCTTGCATATAATGAATCCTTGATCTTTCGGTTGTCAACCTTCTTTCAAAACCTCCGGAGTCCCAAGTGATACCTTCACATTCTCACGTGGCAACATCCCAGAACATGATACTTTCATTCTTGGTCAATGACTGCGTCGGGGCCCAGGGGCTGGGATCATCATCAGATGGTGCGATTTGTTCGCACAATCCCGGGCGGCACTCCGACATTTGAAGTATCAAACGCAAGCTTGTTTTGCTTGTAAACGGGGAGACGCTGATGGCCTATACGATGAATGACGTCGCAGCGCTTGCTGGAGTATCTCCCACGACCGTCTCTCGTGTACTGAGCAAGAACCCGTATATCTCGGCCGAAACGGTAAATCGTGTATTGGCCGCGGTAACGAAGCTCAACTATCACCGCAATGTGCACGCCCGCAGACTTGCAGTGGGCAAGAGCGATCTTTTCGGGCTGGTGATTTCAGAGATTGCCAATCCGTTTTTCCCAGAGGTAATTCGGGGATTCCAATCCGCGGCTTGGGATGGCGGCTATGACGTTCTGCTCCTCAACACGGAGTACGGCGCAGAGCGCACCAGGTCAGTTATCAGAAAACTTATAGAAAGCGATGTCCGGGGGGTTGCAATTATGACCTCGTCGCTGGATAGCACAGTGATTGCGCCACTGACTAGCGCCGGGATAGGCGTGGTATTTTGCAATCTCGTACCTGCAGGTCGACTGGTGAGCAATATTTCGATCGATTACAAACGAGGAATTGTCGCAGCAATTGAACATGTTGTAGCGCTTGGCCATAGCCGTGCCGCAGTGATTGCCGGCCCCGCAACGAATAAAACGGCATCAACGATCAAAGCAGCCCTGATCGCAGGTCTGAAACGGCGAGCACTGGAACCGGTTCCAGTGGCTTACAGCAACTATCACTTGGATGCAGGTGCTTCTGCAGTGCGGGATATCCTTTCAACGAAGAACACACCGACGGTGATCTTTTGCGGAAGCGATCTGATTGCGATGGGCGTGATGATGGCATTGGAAGAGGAAGGGATTGACGTACCTCGAGACATATCGGTACTCGGAATCGATGACATCTCCTTCGCATTCCTGGCGCGTCCGCCGTTAACAACGATCAGCGTACCGCGCGAGAAGCTTGGCGTAACTTCGTTTGACGCTTTGGACAAGATGATGAAGCTGAAGAGGCAGCGGGGCGCTGAGTATGCCCTCGAGACGGAGTTAGTAATTCGCGAGTCGACCGCACCAGCGCGAAAAGGACAACTACGAAACCTCTGAAGCTCTATGAGAAGTCCGCATTGAGAGCGTGGGACACAGTCTTTCCCTCAGTGTCAGCATCAGTCTGCGATGGCAGACTGATGCAGTGGCCTATGCTCGATCTTCCGGTGGCCGGCGCGGAGGCCCTTCGTTCTTGCCTGCCCCGTTGATCTTCGAATCACAAGCTCTGTTTCCAATGTGTAGTCAGCACCATTGTGCCGCTTGAGTTGCAGCATTTTCTCGAGCGCACGGAATGCACTCACCCCTAGTTGCTCGCGGGGCACATTGATGGTCGTGAGGGGAGGGCGCGTCAAGAACGCGAACGACAGGTTATCAATTCCCACAATCGAGACATCCTCGGGGACTCTAAGCCCCGCTTGCTGCAAAGCGTTCATGGCACCCATGGCAATCAGATCGCTCCCGCAAAAAATCACGGTTGGCATCTCTGGCGCCGCAAGAATCTCCTGGACTGCCGACGCGCCGGCATCCAAGCGGTAGTTGCTACTGGTCACCACAGACGGCTTCATGCCTCTCTTACTCAGGCCGCCGACCAATGCGTGTTTGATGTTTGCCGCGGTCCGGTTGCCTTCCGGCCCTGCGATGACGGCGGCGCGAAGATGTCCAAGGGCAGCAACATGGTCGATCGCCTGAGAGATCCCCTTCCTGTAGTTGATTGAGATGTTGCTGACCAGTTTATCGGCCGTGCAGAAATTGCTAAAAACCACACCGATCCCGGCATCGGTGAGTTCAACAGCCTCGCTCCTATCGATCGAAGACGTCATGATCGCGACACCACGCACGTCGCTCTCGACGAGTTTGCGGATGACCGACCTGACGCGCGTATCACTGTACTCAGTATTGAGAAGTAGGACATCGAGTCCGTTGTCCCAGGCTGCACCCTGAAATCCTCGGATCACATCAGGGAAGTAGGGATTTGTAATCTCAGAAATGACGAGACCAAGCAGATCGCTGCGTCCTGTCGCCAGCCTCTTCGCATGAACGTTCTTGAAGTAATTGAGCTCTTGAACGACGTCAAGGACCCGCTTCCTGGTATCGTCGGCAATATAGTGCGTGTTATTGAGAACGCGCGAAACCGTGGCCGGAGAGACGCCAGCCCGGAGCGCGACGTCCTTCATCCTGTACACCATTGCGCTTCCTTTCGGAGTGCACACCAAACTATCCAAATGCAAAGGTTCGGTAAGACGAATAATTCCGTGTCCGTTCTCGATTATATAAGCAGATGGAATTGATGAAGCGGGTAGATGCATCTCGCACGTTGGCGCCGAGTGGTGTTCAGATGCAAATTGTCGAGGGGCGGCTCGACCTGCGACATTACGCAATCCACATTCTTGCAATCAGGATGAATCACAACCAGCTTTCAACTGGGACGGAGGTCGAGGCGAGGTCTAAGTCCGAGACACTTTGAATGTGACCTTGACAGATCGGATGCAAGACTTTATATCTCGTGAATGCGGTTTCTGTAATCGCTTGCAGAAAAACCCATTGGGGTGGCCATTTGGCGCTGCGGGAATTCTCGGGAGCGCACATTGCTACAGCGCTGCGCGCTCCGATTAGCCCGTGGTCCGTTGGGTGGGCGACGCGGCAGACGATGAGCAGGGTCCGAAAACGGCGCAATTTAAAGCAGATTTCAACCTTAGACCGAGTGCTATCAGAGTGATTCAGACGATGCAACAAGAATTGTCCCATCTCGCCCAGAACATACAGTCTCAGCCCGATTCTCTCGCATGCGTTTTGAATCACCAGTGCGGCGACGGTCTGCCTGCTCTCCTTGAAGCATCTTTGCTCCTTCGCTCTGCCCGGCGTGTCCTGATTACCGGTATCGGCGCGTCGATGTTTGCATCGATTGCCCTGGAGTATTTCCTCTGCTCACGGAAGATCGATACCAATGTGGTAGAGGCCGCCGAGTTGCTGCATTATCGGCAAGAAGCTTATCGCGATACAGTAGTCGTGATCGTCTCACGGTCTGGTGAATCTATCGAAGTTGCCAGGCTTATCAAACTACTTAAAGGCCGTCTGAGGATTATCGGAATCAGCAACGAACCGGGCAGCATGCTCGCGCGGGAGGCAGATGTGAGCCTGCACGTCGGCAGTCTCGCCGATGAGATGGTGGCGATCCAGACCTACACCGGCACGCTCCTGACGGGATGCCTCCTTGGTTGCGTCATCGATAATCACATTGAGTCTGCCAAAGCCGAATTCGAGTCCATTCTTCCTGAGTTCTCCAAATTAGTTACTGACAGTCTCGAAAACATCCGCGGATGGGATGGTTTTCTTGATAACGCCTCAACCATCCATCTCCTGGCTCGTGGACCGTCGTATGCCTCTGCACTGGAGGGGTCACTGCTCCTCAATGAAATTGCAAAGTTTCCCGCCGTCGGAATGCCGGTCGCATCATTCCGGCACGGTCCCGTGGAGTTAGTCGATAGCGCGTTCAGAGGCATCATCTTTGCGCAGCAGGGTCATACGCAAGACCTTAATCTCGCTCTCGCGCATGACCTTGTGCGCTTCGGCGGTCAGGTCCGCATAATTGGGCCCGTGCAAACCCAGCCGTCAGGATTGGAGTGGTGCGACATTCCAGCCGTTCCCGAGGCTCTCTCTCCGCTTTTCGATATCGTTCCCGTCCAGGTGGCAGCCTTGCGCCTGGCTGAACTCAGAGGAATTGCACCGGGTAGTTTTCGCTACACTCCGCAAGTCGCAAAGGACGAAGCAAGATTCATAAGGGAGTAGAGCAGGATGGCAGGACAAAACACAGAGGCCTCCGCTCTTCGCAATCGTGGCTGCAATCGAGCGTGAACGGCTTAACCGTCTCTTAGTGTTTGGTCTCGGCGAGGAGATGCCTAATGGCATTCAACGAAACGCTTAAGGCGAAATGGTTTTGGTACTCGGCTCTCTGCGTCATCAGCTGGGGAGGATGGGCGTTCCTTTCAAAAATTGGCTCTCGGGAAATCCCTCCGGAGACGATGCAGTTCCTTTTTACGATCGGTGCGATACCGGTCTGCATTATCTTGCTTGTCGCGCGACGCTTCCGATTGGAGAAAAGCCGGAAAGGCATCTTCTACGCGATCTTGAACGGAGTACTGTCCGGACTTGGAGGCCTGACCCTCTTCGCCGCGTATCACACCAATGGGAACACGGCGCTGATTACAGCATCTACGGCACTATATCCCGTCATCACTGTTCTGCTGGCGGTCACCATTCTCCGGGAGCGATTCGGCGTTATCCAGATCGTCGGCCTTGGCTTCGCTACTGTCGCGATCGTGATCTTCTCGCTCTAGAGGACGTTTATGATCCATCTTGCTCCATGGTTTTGGTTCGCTGTTGTCACGATCCTTTCGTGGGGAGTTGTCGGTCTGCTGCAAAAGCTTTCCACCAACTTCATTTCCGCAGAATCGTCTTTGATTTGGCTCGGAGTTGGTTTCTTGCTTCTGGAGCCATTCGTCTATCCTGGAAGGACCGTCTTCAGTTATTCCGCTTGGAATCTCTCTTTCGCTCTTCTCAGCGGGGTACTGAATGCGCTCGGCGCCTGGGCACTTTTTGCCGCACTTAAGAGCGGCGGCAAAGCCTCAATTGTATCCCCGATTACTGCGCTATATCCCGTCGTCGTCATTGCGCTCGCCACCTTTATCTTGCACGAATCCATTCGCCCGTTGCAGGTCGTCGGCGTCGCTTGCGCTTTGATAGCAGTCGTCTTTCTCTCCATCTGAATCGCGCCCCAAACTGACACTGGTGGGTACTCTCGCCCGCTTCGGGCGTCGAATGTGGTCCTACCAGGATTGTTTGCAAATTATGAATCTGTCGTTTGTAGCTCGCCAAAACTCCATCAGACGACATGAAGGACGTGCAGTTTGAATGGTGCCGGGAGGGGGGGTCGAACCCCCATGACCGCAAGGGTCGGCGGATTTTGAGTCCGCTGCGTCTGCCAGTAAGCTTATGTATATAAACAGGATATATATGAGACTCTAATAACTGTGTAAGAAAATGTGTAAATTTCGACTTTGTTTACGAGAATCAGCCTCGGCCCGGACTGATCACCCTGGGGAATCTTTTGCATTGATTTTTGGGGAAGACGCTAGATGGTGGCGGGTATCGGAATCGAACCGATATGAGATTGCTCTCGGAGGTTTTTGAGACCTCTGCGTCTGCCAGTTCCGCCAACCCGCCAATAACTCTATTAGACCATACAAAAGGCTGATCCGAAGTCGAGTCTGCTTGCGTGCCAGCACAGACGACACATTCGGCAATCTGTTTGCGACGGACGGGAGAGTAACCGGCAATTTCGGAGTGCTTCCTTGAGCGCACTTGGCCTTGCGCAGGGATCACATAAAGATTCGGCGCTTGAATGCTTGCACATCTTCAGGCGATAGCGCGAACCATTCCCCGTTGCCTCTTTTGGCAGCAAAGCGCCTGTGCCAGTATGCCTCTATTCCGTCCGGGTCATCTGTCTTAATGACATGAACGGTGCTCAACCGCTCGGGGAGTTGAATGGCTAACTCGTACTCACGGCGGCCCGCCGCGTTTGTCTTGCCAATCTTGTAGTGCTTGCCAGACTTCATCAGGTAGACAAAACCCACAACAACTTGGGCGGCCTTTTCTCTCTTTGGCGTTTCGTCCTCAGACGGAACCGGGCCGCACAGCGTCATCACGTCATCGAAACCGGGATTGGTTTGGCAGTATTCAACAACTGCCCGGCGCAGCTTCTGGCGTGACCCGAAATGGGCATCAAAAACCTTGTCATTCGGGAATGTCGCATCGTTGCGCTTCTTTATCCGTAGATCACCGTTGGCGGGGAAGCGGCCAAGTTCACGGATGAAGGCGGCCAGCTTTTCAAGCAGAAATTCATCACTAAATGCGTCTCGGAGTGTGTTTGGTGCGAATCCGGCCTCTTGTAAAGCCTCGCTCCAACGCGCCCAACACTTGCCCCACCAATCGTGATATTTGATTCCAGTCTCTTGCTCAAAGCGTGCGCGCCCTAATGGCTCTCCGCCGTTCGCCTTGGCTGTCCGGCGAATCTCATCCAGGATGTGTTGTTTGTTCACTGCAAGAGAGATTACCACCGTGAGGGGCATTCCCCGCATCCCGCAAATATGCGCGTGGTCAACCGGCAGCCGATCAAGTCGAAGGGCAGCGTAAGATGAGAAGAACTTTACTCTTGAAAGGAAACCTATGCCGTCGCTTGTCGACGAACTTCAGCGTGACGCCTTGGATCACCGCGTGAGGCTTAGTGACCTACTGCGAAAGGCGAAGACAATCGCCGTTAAGCTGGATTTGCCTGAGTTGGAGAAGTGGGTCCAGAACGAATTGAACGGCTATCAGTCGGGGGCTGATGTGCCGGATTACCGAATCGTCATCGGGCAGGTTCAGGGATTCAATCCCTATCACGGGTGGCGTCCAGTCCAGTTCAATGACACCGTGACGGAGCAGAAATTCACCAAACGCCACATAACCTCTCAAGTCGCGGAGTTGGAAAGTCTTGTCGCCAAAAGCAGTGACGGTCAGTTACAGGTACCGCTGTCTGCTGAGGCTCAGCATTTGCTTAGGAACGTCACCGGATTTGATTTTGAGTTCACGACCGCTATGTCTGCCAGTGATGTTGTCGGAATTCTCGATGCTGTTCGCAACGCCTTGCTTGACTGGTCTCTGAAGCTAGAGAAATTAGGTGTGAGAGGTGAAGGTATGTCATTTTCCGATGACGAGCGCAAAAAAGTGCATCAGACGCAAGCCGTTTACAACATCGGAACGATTGAAACGTTTACAGGGAACATGGGGTCTGGCAGCGGCAACTTCAGTGTTGAAGGGAACACAGTCAACGTAACATCCAAGCTCGCTATTGAATCGCTGGTTCGCAAGATTCGAGACAACGAGACTCAACTTGGGTTGGAACCCGAGTCTACTCGGGAGCTGCATCAGGCCCTAGACGGACTCCAAACAGAGATTAAGGCGACGCAACCCAGTGCAAAGCGAATCAATGGGTTACTGGCTACCATTCGTGGCATCGCTGAGAAGGCAGCGGGGAGTCTTGTCGCCCAAGGCATCCTTTATGAGCTAGGTAAGCTGATGCACTTGGCAACTCACCAATAGATTAGAGTCATTTGAGTCGCTATTCCTACCGACTAACGGGCTTGTGTGGAGTTAATCTCTGGAGGGTCGCTAGCCGGAACTGCACCACCACGAGGCAGCGTCTCGCTTATCCAACGCTCAGCCCCTGCGATACTCCCATGCTCACCGATTGCGGCTCGATTTTCTGCGCTGCAACTGGCTCTTGCTGGATCGCGGTCGGGTGCGACACGTTGCGGCTCAACTCGTATTCCAGGGCCTTCGCGTCGTTCGTATACATCTGCACGTCAAATTGAGCGCGCGACACCGAAACATAGGCCATGCGGCTGTTGACGAGTTCGCCGGGAGCCTGTTCCGTATCCACGTGGATCAGCACGCGGTCGGCGGTCTGGCCCTGGCTGCTGTGGCTCGTCACCGCATAACCGTAATCGAGATGCGGATGCTGCCGCGCGTTGAACTTGACCTTGCGCCCCGAGTCCGTGCGGAGGTTCAGATTGCCGTCGCCTTCGATCCGCTCGATGGTCGCCAATTCGCGGTTAGCGAGTTTCTGTTCATGGTATGGGGCCGTGAGTTGCACGCGGTCGCCCTGCGCGAATTTGCGCTCGCTGTCGCGGTAGACCGTCACACCCTGCAACCGGCGCGGATCGTAGCTGAGCTCTTCTCCGCCGTGCCGCTTCACCGTGAGTGTGTTGCTTTCGCGGTCCACGCGCGACACACGCGCGTACTCTCCCGGCTCGATGCCGAGAGGTTTCGAGCCCTTCGAGTAGCGGAGCACGTCGCCGCGTTCATAGTTCTGCGCGTGCTGCCGGTCCGCTCCCGTCACGTCTTGACGCGCGTAGAGCACATGCACGCGCTGCTCCTGAGTGCTGACTTTGCCATCACTCTGCATCGTGCGATGGATGGCTTCGTTGATCTCGCGGCGTGAGGCATTGTCTGGCGAGACGACGAGCGTCTTTTCAGGTGAGCGTGCGTACTCGCGGGCAATTTCGCCGATGCGTTCCTGCCGGTCGCCGATTTCATGCACGCGTCCCTGGCTGTTCAGATTGCCGATGGCTTCGCGCACTTCGCCGCGCGCAAGCTGCTCCACGGCCTCTTTGAGCGCCGGGTCTTTCTGTCGGATGATCTCGTTCAGTCTGGCCGTGCGCATTCCCGCTTCCTGCAACTGCGCATAGGGCCGTCCTGCTTCGACCGCCTCATGCTGCCGCACATCGCCTACGAACAGCACGCGGTCGTTTTCTCTCAGCCGCTCAACAAACGTATGTATCTGCGTCGTGCTCGCCATGCTCGATTCATCGACGACATAGAGCCGCTTCTGTCCGTCGTCCTGTTGCTCGCCGCGTGCGAGATGCCTTTGCAGCGTTTGAGTCTCGATGCCCGCTTCGGCGAGCTTCTGTGCGGCCCGCGATGTCGGCGCGAGTCCTTCGACCTGATAGCCCGCGTGCTCGGCCCCTTCACGGACAGCCGCTAAGGAAGTGGTTTTTCCTCCCCCGGCAACACCTTCAAGCGCCATCATGCGGTCACGGCTCGTCAGAACATCTTCGACCGCGTTCCGCTGGCTCACGCTCAAATGCGGATGCTGCTCCATCGTCTGCTGCCGCACCTGACCGTCTGCCAGTACCTCGCGCGTACCCTGGCCCATCTTCATGCGCTCGATTAGTTCGCGCTCGTAGCCCTGCATTTCGCCGGTCGTGAACGCGCGGCCTGGGAGACCTGACCTGCGCTCCACTTCGATCAGATCATGCGACTGCACACGCCGCTCGAACTCGGCGCGCACCTCCGGCAACCGCGCCTCACCCATCGTGTGCTTGAGGGCATCGCGCATCAGCGTTCTTTCATCGGCTACGGCCTCGCGCTCCATGCCGCGCTCGCGTGCATAGCTCACGCCCTCGTGCGCGGCGACTCCCGACTGCTCCGGCTTCAGCTCCACACCGGGCCGCTGCGCCGCCTCTCTGACAACGTGCTGCGGCTGATGGCCGTGTTGAGCAGAAAGTCTCTGATGCTGCTCGCGCACTTCTTCGTGCGAGAGCGGCTGCTTCGCATCCCGCGTCTGATGCGCCGCGATCTGCGCGGCGCCAGCCCCGCGCACACCAGCCGTCTCCATGTGCTCCTCGATCTGTTGCCGCCGTGGACTCGACGCCTCCAGATATTCGCGCGTATAACCCTTGATCTCCGGCTGTCCATGCTCGCCGCGCTCGATCTCGTAGCCCAGGCGTTGCAACTGCGCCGCAAGCTCCGAACGATACACCGCCGTCCCATACTGCTGCGTCTTGTAAAGTTCCTGCGGCTGCAACGCGCGGGTCTGGCCGTCCGCTGTCTCGGTCACATTGAAGATCACCGCGTGCGTGTGCAACTGCGGCGCGGCGTAGCCATTGACGGGCCTGCTGCTGTCGTGCTCGAACTTGGCGACGGCCCACTGGCCCGTCGTCTGCGCCGGGACGTTGCCGCCCATGCGCGCCTGAGCGTATCTCTCCATCTCGTCAAGCGCCGTGCGCACACTCTCTCTGTGGGCCTCACGCACGCGGTCGTCGCCGCCAACAAGCGCAGTCAGCGAGACGGACTTGGGCGCGCTGAACGTCGCATCCCATCCCGCGCGGTGCTCCATCGTACGCACGGTGTCGCCCTGGGCGTTGACATACTCGCGGGCCGTCTGATGCCGAACCAACTGCTCGCCTGTCTCCGGGTGCTGCCCCTCGGCCAGACGCGCAAACTGCTGCTCCTGGACCTCTCCGTGCAGGCCCCAGCGAGTGGCAAGTTGTCCCTGCCACTCTCCGCGCACAGTCGTACCTTCGGTGTAGTAGTTCTCACGTGCATTCGAGAACTCCTCCCGGTGGTAAGCCCGTGCTTGGCCTGCGCTGATGGGTTTCGACAGCGTTATCACTCGACAGCCTCGTAACCCAGAACGGACGGGAGAACTGCCGTCCACTGGGCATTGCAAGTTGTATTCGTGCAGGTCAACCTCTGCTTGATTTGCAGGTTATCGACCTTCTGGCCTTGGCTCAGATGCCCCTCGGGGCAACGAACCACGACGTATTCCAGAGCGCCCTTGCGCTCGATGCGGTACTGCTGTGTCTTGGTAGTCATGTGACTAACTAACCTCTAGTTTGATTTCGGAGGGCTTTTACACCCCCTCACCTAAAGAAGTCCCGTATCGAGTTTTTTCATTCACTGACATTGATTATTCGAAGAATGGCGTCTGCTCGTTTACCGCCGCTGGCTGCTGCGCTTGCTCCTGCTTCTTTTGGACGGAGCGTACCGGCTTTCGTGCCGGCGCTGCAACCGGCTCCGGCTCTGTCGCCGGCATCGCCGGCGTAGTCATCTTCCGCTCGATGAACTTCTCCGCTGGCTCCTCCAGCTTCAGATACGGTATCCGCATCCGCACAACCAGATTGCCGTGCTTCAAGTACCCATGCAGCGGCTCAAGCCCTCCGATCTCCGACGCCATAACCAGCGGCTCCCGCGTAATCTCCCGCTGCTCGTTCTCCCTCTGATGCGGGAACACGCCCCGCGTCCGGCTCTCCCGGAACCGTTCCACCTCCACTTCGCCAATGGATTTCGAGATCCACTCCGACGCATGAGGCTCGCTCGTTTTGAAGAAGATCTTTGTGGCCGGTTGGCTCAGCATCGCCTCGGCGATGTGCCCGTACAGCGCCTCCACTTGCGCCTTGCCCTGGAAGCCAAGGACCATCGGGTTATTCGATTTCCGGCCCTCCGTGATCGCCGTCGTCAACTGCGGCAGACGTTGCAGCGTTGCCAGCTCGTCGAGCACGAACCATGTCTTCCGTGCCCCGCTCCCGCCCTCGTTCATCAGCCGCAGCACTAACAGGTCGAGCCACAGGCTCATCAGCGGACGGAGCCGCTCTCTCATGGTTGGCTTCGACGTGAGGAACAGCCACCCTCGCCGCTCCCTGGCCCACGCATACGCACTCCAACGCAGCTTCGTTTCCCGCTCCGGTGGCAGCAGCTTGAACGCATCCGCGACCATGTTGAGTGACCCCAGCACTCCCGATCTCTGCGGCGGAGCAGTCGCGTGGATCATCGCCGCCAGTTCCGTCCCCCGCACCCGCTTTTCGATCTCGTCCTCGTGGCACATCCAGTAAGTCAACTCCTCCGGCGTGGGTTTCAGATTGATCAGGTGCGCGAAGATTTTCCTCGGCGCATCGACGAAGAACTGATTCTCGCGGCCCCGGTCCGGGAACAGCGAAGCCGCCACAGTCAGCGCCTCCGCTTCGTGCGGCACTTCGTCGCCCGGCGTCCAGAACGGGCAGCGCGCGTCCAGCGGGTTGAGGATCACGTCGCCCCGCGATTCACGGTAAAACTGCGGCACATATTCGAGCGCCGGATCGTACACGATGGCCGTCTCCCCGCGCTCCCATATCTGCGAGAGCACCTGCCGGATGGCTGCGCTCTTGCCCGTCCCCGAGTCGCCCACGATGAGAAAGTGCATCGCTTCCCGTTCGCGCGGAACGCGGACCCAGCGGCCCCGGTCCCGTCTAAGCAGCCGGTCGCTCCACGTTTGTTCCAGGTTCACGAACGCGATCCCGTCCGGGAAGTAGGTCGTGAGCCACTTCCTGCGCCCCAGCTTCTCGTTGAACTCCGCCGTCGTCGCCAGCTCCGGGCCGCGCAGCCGCCGCCCAAACTTCCAGACCATCCGCCGCGCCCGGTCCTTCGGGACTGCCACGAACAGCCCCAGCACGAAGAACGCAAGCGTCCAGTACGTGGGCCGCTTCGCGAAGTCCCACAGGGTTTGATTCTGATAGACCCACTGGCCCAGGAACGCGTGCAGCCGCTGATCGTTGTAGACGGCCGTCATGTATTGCAACCGCACTAGCCCGGCCTTGATGCCCTCGTCGGTCAGCACGTACCCGTACCGCCCGTCCGCACCCTTCACCGCCTGCACTTGGTCGTCGATCACGAGCAGCATCTGCCCCTTCGCGTTGAAGCCCTGGAGCAGCGTGTACTTCGACTGCATTTTCGGACCGGCCTTCGCCCGCACGCCGCTCCTGAGATAGTCCGACAGGTACAGCCGCTCCGCAACCGTCCAGTTCTGTTGCCCGTCCAGCCACACCATGAACACGAAGAACAGGCAGCTAAGGAAAAAAGCTCCCCAAGTCCACACGTGCGCCCGGCTCGGCCACGGTTTCGCGTACTGCTTCCGGCCCCACTCCGCCATGCTCAGCCCTCCTCAACTTCGGATGGATTGGTCGTGCTCTCAACTCCTTCTTCTTTGCGCTCGATCTTGAGCGCCGCTAGGCGCTCTCGCGCCCGCTGCATCTTCATACTGTCGGCCCGCTCGATCAAGCCGCGCATCTCCGCCTCGGTCATCGGTCCCTGACCCTGCCCGCCGTTACTTGTCCGGAACTGGAGATTGAGGAACAGCGTCCGCAACGCCAGCACCTCGGCTAGCACCACTTCGCCCACCTCCGCGCCTGGCTCAAGAGCCGAAAGCAACACGTCCCGAACCCACTCCGAGAGAGTCTGCCCGTTCGCCCGCGCACGCTCCTCCAGCATGGCGAACTCTGCCTCGCTGACTTTGGTGCCGACGGATTTGGTTCGCAGCGGCGGCTTCACGCGGCACCGCCAATTTGATTGGGATGAAGATTCGGGCCGTGCAAGGCCCTCGCGTTGCAGACTGCGAAGCAGCCGGGGGAGCAACGCCAGCGGTCGCGGGCTAAGGGGTTGCAGCTCATCAGGTTCCCCTTCAGCAACGTGCGCTCGCCTCTAGAGTAACCCAACTTCGCAGATTTTTCCTCTTAGCCGCTTGTTTTCAGATGGTTCCTAAGCAGTAACCGCAGGTTACCGTCCAGCTCCCATTCTGGGGTGACGTGTCGCCACTCCTGCCGATGCCGAAGGCAGCGCCGGTCTTGGGATGCTAGTCCTGACACGGAACTCCGACCCAGGAGCTCACGCGGAGCGAGCACATCAGTCCACTTTTTCTTTCTGCAGAAGCAGCAACACGCTGTCGCGCCGCCCCGCCTCCTGGATGTATCGTCGCAGGACCGTGTAGTTAATTGGGTCCGCCTTGATCAGTTGACTCACCCGGCCTTGGGTGATTCCCAGCACCGTGGCCAGCTTGGCCTGCTTAAGAGCCTTCAGCTTCTTTGGGGTTATTCGGCCCAACAGCGTGTCCGCATTCTCTTCTCTATCGGGATGAATCTTATGCGGGTAGACTACTTGGTCGATCTGTTCTATGGCGTCCTTCCGGAGAAATCGCTTGAGTTCTTTCCTCCTGTCAGAACCAATTCGAGGCCTCTGTTTGTTGCCGGGAGGATGCGTCGCTGCTACGAGGAGACCTTCAAGCTCGGCAATATCTGCCGCATCGCTAAGGAAAAAGAGCGTCATCTCATCCCAGCTGTCCGCGTGCCTGTCACTGAGATGTTGATCGAGTCTTCGTGGCAGATCGGAAGCCTTCCCTGCATAGTAAAGGCGACCCGTATGGTCGTAGAGCGTATAAAGCCCCCGGCGATCATCGGTCTGCCGGAGAAACTCCAAAAATGCTGGCCGCTTTTCACCTTCGAGCAATGCGCGCTTAATCCCACTCAAATGGCTCAACACTAGCGCCTGAGTGTCTGACTTCCTTTTCCGGCGGGTTGAACGCATCGCGGCTCTTCTCCGAAGAATCGTCTGGTGTACCTTCACCGTTTCTCACATGAGGTTTAGGTGCTACCCGTCCAGTCTCTACTTCCCGGAAGTACGTATCAACCGGACGCCCGGTTGTCCCTCGTTCAGGAACTCCACTCCAGCCTTTTCCAATGCCTTCTGCACTTGGGAGAGCGTTGACGTGCGCGCGCCAACTTCTTCATCAAAGGACTCCATCCTTCGGATGGTTCCTACCGCCACGCGCGAGCGCTTTGCCAGCTCAATCTGCTCCATGCCAAGCAGAGCGCGTGCAGCCCGTAACTGTCTTCCCGTGATAATCAAAACAAGGGAAAGCTAACACGCATACCTCGTTAAGTCCAAGTATATGTATGTCATATCCAATTAGTTGATTATCATAATCAACTATGAGATTATTCTGACCATGCGAGGCCCTCAATATCCTCTGCGTATCCGAGGCGATTTCAGCCTTCATCTGCTCGCGCAGATTGAAATGTTGCGTGGTGATATTTCCCACGAACAGCTAAGCAAGAGACTGGGAGATGTAGCGGAACGCTATCTCGCTCGATATGTTGCTGGCAAGGTTCATTTGCTGGAACGCGACTTCTATCAGCTTGCCAAAGCCCTCAGCATTTGTCCGCGAGTTCTGGCCGAAGAATGGGCTGTTGCGTGTGGCCTGCGAGTGTCGTCACGCCTGTCTGACAAAGACGCGGTGGAGTGGATGAGGCAACGAGCATACTGCCAGTGGCGGCAACATTCTCGGTTTGCGCGGCTTCCAGCCAATCGAGTTCCCCCGGACCCCTCTCCTATGACCATCATCCGTGAGAAGTATGCAGACATACTCCCTCGCAAAACACCGCGCCTCAGTTTTGGTTCCCACAGCACCCCGAAGTCTACGCCGGAGGGAAGACAGCAATTCGCGCGGGCTTACCGGATGCTGGTGCAGTTCGTTCATGACGGCGAATCGCAAAGGACCATCGGAGCCATGCACGGCATTAGTGGAGAGCGCGCGAGACAGTTGATGGTATCGGCGGCCTACGCATGGGCCAGAAGAGCAGGCATTGACCTGATTGGTAACAGGTCGGTGCCTTTCAAGAATGACGCCAAGCTCGTGAAGAACCTCTACGCTGGATTGCGGTTTTATGCGGAACGACAGTTCGCCGAGCTGGAAACTGAGGGAATATGAGGATCAGCCGTGAGGAGTTCAACCAAGCCATAGGGGCAGCTCTGAGTGCTTTGCGCGTAGAACGTGGTTTTTCGCAGGCAGAGGTGGCGGAGGGCATCAACGCGATTCCCGGAGTTGACCGACAAGAGCGGAGCACACGCGCTGTTGCCGCTTATGCCGCTCTTTCTATCATTTTGCGGAACGAGCAGGGTCTGACGCAGAAAGAGCTGGCAAAGTATAGCCAAGTGCCGCTTGAATTCGTGCGCGATCTCGAAGCTGGAAAAGACCCTAATCCCGACTTCTATTTTCTCTACTGTCTCAGTGTTGGTTTCGATCTCTCTTTTACAGAATTTGCGCGTCGGGCCGAGGAGCTATCGGACATTCCCTATGATGTTCGTTCGGGGAACGAGGTCAACGAAGTTGAGGACTAACCATGAGCAGAACACACGTGAAGACGATTTGCCTAGAGCATAAACACGGCACTCTCTTCGATTACAGCGTGAAGGGGAAGGAGGTCGATCACATAAGGTTTGCTCAAGCGGAGCGCAGCGTAGTTTATGTGACCGTGGTATTTGCTGATCGAACCGAATGGTCCATCTCTATCGAGCCTTTTTCCCTGCCTACAGCAAGGGTTTCGCACTTTGTCTCCACCGAAGAGGACCCCGTTGCCGAAAGCGGACTGATGTTTTTGCCGGATCATCCAGACTGCTATCCCCAATACGACCAGATTCAGCAACCGCCGAAACAGCGAATGGCTAGGAAGAGGTCTAGGAAATGAAGTCACGGAACGATCCCGCGATGCAACGGTACAGGGAGGAATACCACCGTTGTTGTGGTGATCTGGTGCGCCAGTTTCGCATCGAAAAGGGCTGGAGTCTTGAGGACTTTTCAAGGGAGACGGGAATTTCCGCTTCCTGGCTCCGGCGGTTTGAGGAGAACCAGCTAACAACGAATTATTCCATGCGCCTTCAAATGCAAATGGTTCAGGCTTTGGGTTTCGGCGTCATGGAGATTCATCAGTTCTACAAACGCGTGGACGAGATGACCGAGGCGAGCGTCGGACAGCCCCCTTGGCTCATAGACAACGAAAAGGGAGGAACCTCATGATGCCGGTGACGAATCCGAAGGCATGGGAATCAGTTACGGGTTTTACTGCGAATGTCAAGGCAGCTGTCGAACGATTGAACAAGCTGGCCGGTTATTTTCCTGAGAGCAAAGACCATCTCATCGCGGTTGCCGCGCGGATCGAGGCCGGATGTGTACCCCTCTAGCTCCCCCGAGCCGCGTCGGCCAGCGCAGCGACATTCCGAAAATCGGCAAGGGCATCAGATACCAGTTTGTCGATGTCGTCCATTGCGTCCCTAGTTGCACCGCGCGAAATCGACCGCGAGGCTGTGCTGAACAATCTCGATCTTGGGATTGGCGTTGGCGGCGCTCACTACGTCGTCGTGGAGTTTCTTTGAGCCGCCATGCACAAGAATGCCACGTGCGACGATACCCTTCTCTTTTTTGAGGTGCGCTAGATAACGCCGCAGTTGATTGATTGCGGCGACGCTCGGCTGTCCTTGCTTGCATTCGACGATGACGGTCTTGTCGTTGCGGTCGAGCAGGATAACGTCGGAGCGGGTGCGGTCCAGGAACGTCAGCTCGCGCACCTTGAGCGTCGGGTGGACGGTCAGGCCGTCCTCAAGGTGGTGCGGGTAGGTAGCGATGTAGCCGGACAGGGCTTTTTCGCAATCGAAGCGAGCGAACAGGCTTTCCCAATTCGTTTCGTCGTTCATCGCGGTCTTGAGACTGTCGAGCGACCGCGAGCCAATCTCGGCGATAGTGGGTCGCAGCTCGCCGCTCGTGAAACGGGCTTCCTCTGGCAGTAGTACGATCTCGTCGCGGTTGTCCGGTCCAGTGGTCAAATCCCATCGAACGAAGATGCGGCGGCCCATTTCTCCGTCGGGTTCGTCTTTCGTGCGCGGGACGAGTGGATTCCAGTCGGCATCTTCGATCGCTTTTCCCGTGACTTCACCGAGGCGTCCGATGCGATGGCCGCGCAGCGACACAATGATGTGGTCGCCGATCTTGATTTTCTGGAGGCTCGACCGCGCACGGCTCCAAGCGGCGGCGTGTTCCTCGGCGGGAATGGGGCCTTTCAGCGGAAATCCCCATTCGCTATGCCATCCCACAGCTACGCATTGGCTGCGAAACCAGCGTTGCCACATACCGGGGAATCGATCTTCCATGCAATTGATCTTCCAGAGCGTCATTGATCGGTTTCCCCTTGATTTGGCGCAAAGAGGTTTGTAGCGCGCCGTGAGCAGCCCCTGGCCAGGGTAAAACCGCGCTGCGCGCGCCACCTCGCGGTCGCAGAGCCTTGACACCGACCTCCCACCCTCGGCATATCATTTCAAATATCCGGGGAATATCAGACTGTTTTTATTTCCCGTTCGTCGATTCGTTGCAAATGACGGGGGAGCAGGCGAGTTGATTCTCGAATGGGATCACGAATGCATCGAAAAAGCACTGCCAATTTTGCAAGAGCTATTTACGGATGAGACTGTACGGGAGCGCCTGCCAAGACTCAAAGAAATTCACGGACACGCGGAGTTGCGCTGGCGTAAATACGTCGAGCAGCTTGGCGATAGACCCGTAAAGTACCTTCTCATTGCAGAAGCACCGCCGTGGAGTCCATGTGGCAGTCAAATTCAGTACGTACTCGACCCGTTAAGTCGCTCCAGAACGTTGATGTCTGCGCTTCGGAGGGCATTCCCGGCTGCATCCGAACTACCTTCCGACAAGGCACTCGCTGAATTTGCGAGACAAGGATTTCTGATCGTAGACTCCATCCCATTTTCAATGGAGTACACATCAAATAAGCGGAAATCGGTCACGTACCAGCAACTCATCGGCGCAACCGTAAGCGCCGTTCAAGAGGCGCTCCGGTCCTCATCATTCAGATGGTCCCGAGATCTTCGTGTCGCTTTTAGCGTCAAGCTCAACGCTTTCGCCGTGATTAGAGCGCTAGGGGGGAGACTGGACTTGAACAGTACGGTGTTGGACCTTTCGGAGACCCTGATCGCTGTGAGTAACGCTGGATATCCTGATGGTGCGAAGCTGCGGGCGTTGTTCGATGGCCCTGACAACGGGCTAAAAGGAACCGCAAGAAGCGGCCAGCACTGACAGTTTTCACAATTGACGTTCTCCGGATGGCGACGGCGTAGCCGAGGCGAGGCCAGAGTCAAGGCCGCGCTGCTCGCGCCGCTTCGCGGTCAAGAGCCTTGACTCTTGCCTCTTAGCCTCGGCTTATAATTTCTGCTGTCCGGGGAATCTCAGATCAGGTCCGCGAAAATCACTGCTGCTGGCCGCGTTTCTTCCCACAAGTTCACTCAGTTCCTTCAGTGGGCACCTAGCGAGGAACCAATTGTCGTGGCCGGGGCATATGGCGACCCGCGCGGCTGGGCAAGACGCTGCAGTCACCCTGCAAGTGAATTTCGGGTTGTACTGATTGCGGGTATTTCTTGGGCTACTTCAGAACTCCTTGGTTGGGGATCGTATGGAATGGCTCTTCACAATCCTCATAGTTGCTGTGGTGGCGGTTATTTATGTGGCCGTCCAGAGAAACAGCCCGGCCAATCGCCAAGCTAGGGCGGCTACCGAAGCTCTTTCGCGGGTCGGCGCTGCCTGGGACCGTACTCCT